>Ga0209489_100446_pt1 | contig 76496 bp, 38 predicted proteins | sample SiratrowhiteBW_FD_187527 | JGI IMG/M metagenome (GOLD analysis project Ga0209489, IMG submission 187527) | Root nodule microbial communities of legume samples collected from California, USA - Siratro white BW (SPAdes) (version 2) | ecosystem: Host-associated > Plants > Roots > Nodule | place...
AAAAAAAAATATATATATATATATATATATATATATATATATATATTACAATTATAAAAAAAAAAAGAAAATTTGTAGAACACATAAAACATATTAGAATTATCTGGAGTGTCCAAAAGGTGAGTTGACATGATCTAGCATTTAATATAAGACCTGTGGCTATTCAATTCAATAATAAAAAAGAGACCAAAAAAAGGGTGACCTTGTAGAAAATATTAATGTAGTTAGATGCTTAAAAATTGAATTAAAAAGAGCCCATTAAAGTGAAATATATGAATGATATGAATTTAATGAAATTGAAATGATGAAGCAGAGTAGTTAGAGCACATTCCATTTCTCAACCACTGCACCAAAGCAGGCACTCCTATTAGCACTACAGGGTTGTGATTAATGTCTTGCAATGCCACAGCACTTATTGCTGGCAGGAGAGGACCATCACCATGGTTCATTGCCACATAATTAGGAATAAAGGATCATCTCATGCAATGAAACCCTTTTGGTTGCCAAAATGTCTGGCCTTGGTTAATGCAGCATACAACAACACTCACTCACCCTTTTCCCTTTGTTCTCTCCTTTTTGTTTTTTTCCCCCAAACTCCCTCCAATCCCACTCCAAACCCACCAAAAACATTGCTCTGATTAGAAATTTTGTCGTATGGCTTGTCTTCGAATTGTCAAAATTTTCAACTAAACTGAGTATAGACGTAACTCTCCACTTGTGGTCCTTCAAATCCAATTACGTCAATCCAAGTTCATCCTGCCACAACTTTATGCCCAAAAATACATTGGAAAGCCTCAAAACAGTGCAAACTTGGCTCTTTCTGCTTTCAACTTCGGCTAATGTATCATTATTTGTCCCCCACAGCTATCATTACAACTATTTTATTTTCATGTACTTAATCACCATAAAATAATTACTGTTCTTTTTTTAGGAGAATCTTTCTAACTCAATGTAAAAAAATGTTGTTAAAGAAAAGAAAAAATTGAATTCCTCATTGATATTGACCTTTAAAGCCCGTAGGAATGAACCAAGTTTTAAAAGGGAGTGCAGCCAAAATCTGGGGATGAAAGTAGAAGTACCAAAGAAGTAAAATATGTCATATCCAACACAACATCAAGAAACCTCAGCTTCACAATGATCAATTATCCTCCCTTTGTTCTTTATTTTGGCGCAAGCATTTGTCACCATACTATTCCAATTCAAGACCTGAAGTGGATCAGATCCAAACCTCAATTCCAACATTAAATTATAGAAACTAAAATGAAACATCTGGGACAGATTGCTTGTTTCTATATACGACCAAGAGAATTTCTTAGGAAGCATCAAACATTATTAAAATTGACATGAAAGAATGTAGATTCATTATTGGTATGAACATATGAAAAATGTTTAAAAAAATTTAGGAAACACTAGGAAAAGTAAAGTAAAAGGAAATACTGAAACCAGAGGCCATGCATGTTCATGTTTTGACTATGGAAGAAGAGGGTTTGTAACATGAAGATGATGTGAAAGAATAGGAGGTAATTAGATGCACTGATTAAAAGGGTCGACAAGAAAACAGAAGGGAAAGTTAAACATGCAAAGATAAGATTGACAGATACATAGCTCAATGATTCTGCTATCACATCCTTCACAACATTTAACTACGCCAATTCATTGAAAACCTACCACATTAGGCGAAACATGAACCCACATATATCTAACTAAATTAAATATCTGTTTAATTTAAATAAAATTAGATTATATATTTTTATTCCGAGAACCTTCTCGATTATTTCCCATCATCACACTCTGTGTTTGCACACGTGATTCATTTCATATTGGATTAGATTATGATAGTTATTTAAATTATAATTTATATTTTCAAAATTATTCTATTAAAATTATTAAAGTAATAAAGTAAGAATTGTTCTAACAAACAATTTACTATACCTTCACATATTAATGTTCACCCTCTACCAGTCTGGTTCTCTATTTATATTTATTTATCTCTGCATTTCTCTTTCTTTGATTCAAATTCAATTCTAATTAATATTTAATAGCGAATAAAAATGTACTTCTTACTTTTTTAAATGTCTTGATATTATTTAAAGAAATATCCATAAGGGGAAGTGTATGAGAGGAAGATACCAGATGGGTAAAATTCTTATTGAGTTTAGATGTAATGATTATTATTAAATCCTTTTATCTCTCACAATAATTTTTTTTTCTGACTTAATGTGTCCTATATATATTTATATCTGTATGTATAATATTTTTACAATATTTTAATTCACTGGAAAGTTAATTAATAAGAAATGAATGATAATTTAATGATTTTAGATATTAAATTTGTTTAAAGAAGATGATAACAAATACATGGAATTAATATCATTTTCTATGTAACCACATACAATTAGAAACCTAAAAATTAATTTTATTTAATATTTGGTGAAAAAAATGGGAAAAAATCACATTGAAAATATTGAAACAATGATTTATAAAGGACGCTAATATCACAAATACTTGTCTTTCTATATAGTAGTTGATATGCTAATATGCTTTTGTGCAAGATGTTCATTTTTTTTTATCATATTTTACTCATGTTTTTTATATTAATAATTTTAGACGCAGACATTAACGTGTTAAAATAAGAAAACTAGAGAATAATTATTTATTTATTTATAATATCATATGAAATATTAAAACAAATAATCAATTTTGTCTTTCTATAATTTTATTAAATTTAAAATAGTTAATTTAGAGAGAATTAATTTTTTGTTAGATAAAACTCAACAAATTAAGTCAGAAGATATTAAAATTTTGACAAAAACATGGTTAATTGGTGGCGTTGTTTCTTTTGTTGACTCTATATATTTAAAATCATAAAAACAGAAGGAAGAAACAAGAATGGTGTGAATACAATCATTTACCTACAAATAAGTAGATAAAAAGAAAATTAGTAAGATGAATAAAAATAATTGATATAGAGAAACTAATAAACAGAGACATTACTTATAATATAAAACAGAGAGTTCTATCTAAAATATAACACTTCACATGCCTCTTTCCTTCTGCCGGTCTACTTCATGTCCTACCCAAGGACTCTACTTCCCTTCAGTACTTCCTTTTCTGGCTTTATTTCCTTACTGTATCCATAAAACAACACCTACCATACACCAATTCACTTTTTCAGAACCCCTTTCTCATCATACAACTGCAGTCAGATAGTCATCAAAATGTTGAAATTATATTATAATTAAAATCAATCTTTTTTTTTCTATAATTTTGAAAGAAAGAGATGTATTATTTTATTTATGATCAAGTAGAAAAGACTGAGGTAACATGGGGAAGGGGAACTGTATGAATATATGAATATAATATGAGGGTGAAATTAATATTTAGTGTAAGAGTGTGAACAGCTGGCTTGCATTGCATTTGTAATCTAAAATATACTTTTGACCAGACAGAGTTCATAACTGGGTGAGAGAGAGAAGAGCCAGCTACCATTTCTTCCTCTATCTAACTATGGAACAAAGCATTTTGAATCCAAACAGCTCTATTTTTGTCTTCTCCATGCATTTTAGCCATATGGCAATGCTAGCTTGCTATGCTAGCTTGCTTCAAAATTTGTTTATGCATAACAACTAAAATCATAGTAAACTTTTTAAGAAACAGGTATTTTTACCACAGATAAAATATATTTTGAAATTACTGTATAGATGATTATACAGAAACAGTTAAAAGTGAAACTTGAACCTATTGAGTGTTTTGTTTTAAGAGGTTGGAAGAGGTTTTGGTGTAGCATGGCTAGTGAAGATGGGAACTAAGGATGTTGGTACAACCAACCAAACTCACAACAACACACTCACACCTTGCTCTCTTCTTCCCTGCACTACCATGACCAAATTTCTCATTCTCCTGTTATTGTGCGCACGCTTCCTATCATGCGCCCACTGCGGCTCCGTCACCGAGATCCAAGCCTTGACGTCGTTCAAGCTCAACCTTCACGACCCTCTCGGTGCGCTTAATGCCTGGGACCCGTCAACGCCGTCAGCTCCCTGCGACTGGCGAGGCGTTTATTGCAAAAACGACCGAGTCACCGAGTTACGCCTGCCTCGCCTTCAACTCAGTGGCCAGCTTGGTGACCGCATTTCAGACCTACGCATGCTTCGAAGGCTAAGCCTTCGCTCCAACTCCTTCAACGGCACAATTCCACACTCCCTCTCCAAATGCACGCTTTTACGCGCCTTGTTCCTACAGTATAACGACCTCTCCGGCCAACTCCCGCCGGAGATCGGAAACCTCGCCGCTCTCCAGATTCTCAACGTCGCCGGCAACAACCTCTCCGGGGAAATCCCTACTGAACTTCCCCTCCATCTCAAATACGTTGACCTCTCCGCCAACGCCTTCTTCGGCGAGATTCCAACCACCGTCGCCGTCCTTTCCGAGCTTCAGCTTATCAACCTCTCCTACAACAAGTTCTCGGGGCAGATTCCGGCGCGCATTGGAGAGCTTCAGAATCTGCAATACCTTTGGCTCGATCACAATGTTCTCGAAGGAACCTTGCCTTCGTCTCTCGCGAATTGTTCCTCGCTCGTGCATTTGAGCGTCGAAGGGAATGCGCTCGCCGGCGTGTTACCGGCTGCGATTGCGGCTCTCCCGAACCTCCAGGTGTTGTCACTCGCGCAGAACAACTTCACCGGCGCCGTTCCGGCTTCGGTTTTCTGCAACGTGTCGCTCAAAGCGCCGTCACTTCGCGTCGTTCATTTAGGGTTTAACCGTTTCACGGATTTCGCGTGGCCTCAAGCCGCCACGTGTTTCAGTGTTCTTGAGGTTTTGGACATTCAGCAAAATAGCGTGCGCGGCATGTTTCCGCTGTGGTTAACCAACATGACCACGTTGTCGGTTCTCGACATTTCCGGTAACGCACTTTCCGGCGAGGTTCCGCCGGAAATTGGAAGACTCTGGAAATTGGTAGAGCTGAAGATGGCCAATAATTCGTTCTCAGGCGAGATTCCACCGGAATTAGTAAAATGTAGGTCCCTGCATGTTGTTGATTTTGAAGGAAACAAGTTTTCCGGTGTGGTTCCTTCGTTTATAGGAAATCTGACAGCGCTGAAGGTTCTCTCTCTTGGTGGGAACCATTTCTCTGGTTCTGTTCCAGAGAGTTTTGGTGGGCTCCTTTCTCTTGAAACTTTGAGTTTAAGGGCTAATAGATTGAATGGTATAATGCCAGAAGAAGTGATGGGGTTGAAGAATTTGACAGTGTTGGACCTCAGTGGAAACCAGTTTTCGGGTCATGTTTCTGGGGAAATTGGGAATCTGAGTAAATTAATGGTTCTGAATCTGAGTGGTAATGGCTTCTATGGAGAAATTCCTTCTACTTTGGGGAATCTTTTCAGGCTCACTACACTTGATTTGAGCAAACAAAACCTCTCCGGTAAATTGCCATATGAAATTTCGGGGCTTCCCAGTTTGCAGGTCATTGCTCTTCAAGAGAACAAGTTGTCTGGGGCAATCCCCGAAGGGTTTAGCAGCTTGACCAGTTTGAAATATGTGAACCTAAGCTCTAACGAGTTTTCTGGGCATGTTCCTAAGAGCTATGGCTTCCTCCGATCGTTGGTTGTTCTTTCATTGTCTGATAACCGCATCATGGGAATGATTCCCCCGGAAATCGGAAACTGCCCTGACATTGAAATTCTCGAGCTTAGATCAAATTACTTGGGGGGTCCCATTCCCACAGATCTCTCTGGCTTAGCCCATTTGAAAGTCCTTGATTTAGGTAAAAACAGTTTAACTGGGGCTTTGCCTGAGGATATCTCCAAATGCTCAGAGTTAACCGTTGTGTTAGCAGATCACAACCTACTTTCGGGTGCTATACCAGGGTCATTGGCCAAGTTATCATACCTAACTATGCTGGATCTCTCTGCCAACAAATTGAGTGGCCAAATTCCCAGTAATCTAAGCACCATCCCCGGTTTGGTGTACTTAAATGTCTCAGGCAACAACTTAGAAGGTGAGATTCCACCAATGTTGGGTTCTAAATTCAACGACTCCTCTGTATTTGCAAGCAACCAGAACTTGTGCGGGAAGCCATTGAATAAGAAGTGCAGAGAGACAGACAGTAGGGATAGAAATAGGTTGATAGTGTTAATCATTATCATCGTTGTTGGAGGTTGCTTATTGGCAATGTGTTGCTGCTTCTACATCTCCAGCCTTCTGAGGTGGCGCAGAAGGATTAAAGCAGCAGTGTCAGGGGAGAAGAAAAAGAGTCCAAGAACAAGTTCAGGAACAAGTCAAGGTCGAAGCAGCACTGACACCAACGGACCAAAACTCGTCATGTTCAACGCCAAAATCACACTCGCCGAAACAATCGAAGCAACAAGGCAATTCGACGAAGAAAGCGTGCTGAGCAGAACAAGACACGGTTTAGTATTCAAGGCCTGCTACAACGACGGAATGGTCCTTTCCATTCGCAAGCTACAAGAAGGGTCACTAGACGAAAACATGTTCAGAAAAGAAGCCGAATCGTTGGGAAAAATCAGGCACCGAAACCTAACCGTTCTCAGAGGCTACTATGCAGGCCCATCGGATGTTAGACTCTTGGTCCACGATTACATGCCCAATGGGAACCTCGCAACCTTGCTCCAAGAAGCATCACACCTAGACGGTCACGTTCTGAATTGGCCAATGCGACACCTCATTGCATTAGGAATAGCCCGTGGCATAGCGTTTCTACACCAATCTTCTATTATCCACGGTGACATCAAACCCCAAAACGTGCTCTTTGATGCAGACTTCGAAGCCCATTTATCAGATTTCGGGTTGGACAAGTTAACAGCTACCAACCCAGTTGAAGCCTCCACTTCAAGCACTGCTTCAGTTGGCACGCTGGGTTACGTGTCCCCAGAGGCTGTGCTGACAGGGGAACCCACGAAAGAGTCTGACGTGTACAGCTTCGGCATCGTTTTGCTGGAACTTCTCACTGGGAAGAGACCGGTGATGTTCACGCAGGATGAGGATATAGTGAAGTGGGTGAAGAAACAGTTACAGAACGGTCAAATTACGGAGCTACTAGAGCCTGGTTTGTTTGAACTTGACCCAGAGTCTTCGGAATGGGAAGAGTTCTTGCTGGGTGTGAAAGTTGGTCTGCTTTGCACAGCGCCAGACCCTCTTGATCGACCAACCATGGCTGACATCGTGTTCATGCTCGAAGGTTGTCGTGTTGGACCTGATATTGCATCCTCCGCTGAACCCACCGCGCAACCTTCTCCGGTGTAACATAAGCAACGGACACGTGTCCGTTGAAAAATGGTTTTCTGACTTTATTATTCAACTCAATGATGTCAGACGTTGTTTCTGTTACCAAGGATAGGGGTGGTGTTTTGTACTTGTGGCAGATAGGAGTTTCTTGATGCTACACGTGGCTCTCACTGTTGTCCTAGTTGTAGTTCAAAAAAATAGAAAATTAAAATTGGAATTTGGCAGGTCAATTAGAGTGTGAGTTAGAGGTTTCAATTATTAGGCACTGTGTAGAGTGGGTCCTGATTTATTTGATTTGGATTATTGCAATATGATCTGTCATTTTGACCATTTTTTGGGTTCTGGCGTGTATCAGCAACAGGGATTTAGAGAAGGAAAAAGTAATCATTTGTCACTCACTTTTCATCTCATCTTCCAAATTTGTTTAATTTAATTATTGCATTGCTTTGTTATTATGCTCATTTTAATTTCCTTGACGTTGTTAATTGGAGAGATTGTTCATTAACGATGCAGTGTTCTAATATTCAATTCATAAAATTGGGAATTGAATTGGTTCACAGCATTTAAACCAAAAACAGTTGTTATGCCATTCAATTTTCTAGCCTGAAAGGAGAGAAAATTTGAAAGTAGGTGAAGCGGGAGAGAAAATATACAAATCGAAAAGGAAGATTAGATGCGACATGGAACCTCAGAAGTCTAAGTTCATAATAACAAACCTAAAATTTTTCACTCTTTTCAACTGTGGAATTCGAAGTACCTGCATGTGTCTTCACTTTAGAGAGCAAATCTCGCCAAATCTTTTCATCTAATGCCGCTAAAAAAATTAGACCTTATGCATATACTGACTAAATCTTTCACATCTATAATGGTTGGAACCAGTTTGTCTCACTAATAATTTTGTTCCTCAGTTAATTCTTTCTCCATTTATCTTAAAAAATTTAATTCAATACATTTTTGAATAATAAAAAAGCATCTAAATCTCCTTAACTTTACTTTTTTACAAATTGATACTCCAAATCGTAGTTTTATCCAATTTGAATTTTTACTTTCATTCCATTACAAAGTTTGTAAACTGATACCTTAATTTCAATTTCAATTAATGTTTACAATTTAGCACTTTTATTAATTTCAAATTAAATTTCTAATAAAGAAAGGGCCTGATGTTGATTTATTTTAAATCATTGTTATTTATTAATTTTGTTATAAATAGTTTTTTCAAGTATTAAAGTCTGATAAAATTAGAATTAAAAAGTTTGTAAATACTTTTAGTGAAAAGTATATATTAGTGACATGCTTACAATAAATTCTATATTAGGCATTTTAAAAAAGAAAAATTAAATGAGAACTCATGTACAACTAAGATAAAATTAAAGAAATTACATGACATAGCATTTATAAACTAATTTATATATAAGTTAATTTTAATTTGTATTCTACAAGTCTTTAAGGATAAATATATCTCCATAACCATAGTATCTCAATATTAGGGAGTGATGATATTAGCATAATGCTATTTTTACTCTTTTTTAATTTGACTGACAATATTTTAAAATATAATATATGATCAATAGAAGAATGCACAATGAAAAGATTGAAATGAAAGAAAAAAAAATAATCTTTCGATAAAAAGTTTTAAGAATTCAAAATTAATTAAAAATATAAATTTTAGCTATCCAAACATTTGTTGATGAAATTAAAATTTATATGAATGTATGTCAACAATCAATTTCGTCTAGACAAATAAAATTATTTCAAAATATAAAATTAAAATGAAAATATGTGTTTTATTTAATTTTTATCATACTTTGTCATTTAAATAAATAAAAAGAGAGTGTTGGTTTCATTTTATTTTATGAATAAAGTTTTCAAATAAAATTTGTAAAAAAGAGAAAAAAGTAAAGAAAATCAGTTTGTTCAAGCCCAATCCATTAAAAAAGAAAAAAATAAATATTGTCATTAAAGTGTTTTGTTATGTCAATTGTGTCTCTTTTTGTCTGTTCTTTTAGACCCATTAAGAACACAAAAATTAATTGAAAATAAATTTTAAAAAAATATATAAAGACTAGAAATTTGAATAGTTGAACTCATTATTATTCTGATTAATTTCAAATAATTATGCTTAGTAGTGGTTAAATGCTGGTGACTTTCATAATTTGTTTTTTGGATTGATATGCTCACCCGTTTTTATTTGGAAAGTTACATTTTTTTAATATCTAAATTAGTAATTAGAATATTTACATCAACTAATTTATTTTATTTTTTAGATGGTAAAAAAATATATTAAAAATATAATAATAATATAATAAATAAAAGGATTTAAGTATCTATTTCTATTGTTTTTTATTATTAGGTTGCTTACAATAAGGGTAAAATAAAATAAAAAATGAATTTATAAAAATAAAATATTTTATTTCAGCCTATTAATAGTTACATTACCTGAAATATTCTCCGTTTATTCCCTACATTCATTTTCCATAATTTTCCAATTTGATTATATGGGGGTTATGATGCCATAGTAGCAACAACTACTATATAATTCTGCCTATTTTTCAGTCTCTGTTGGTCTTTGTGATTTAACAGTCAATTGGCAGTTTTATAAATTATAAGATAATTAGGAATTAATAGATTTAAATATAAATTAAAAGAAATAATCAATTAGCAGTTGACAAATTATAATTAAATAAGGATAATTATGAATTAAAAGATTGAAAATCTGAATTAAGAGGACACTGAACAAGAAAAAAGTGTGATTGAGAGCAGAAGGAGAAAAGGAAAGAAGTCTAAAGTTCTTGATTAGTGCGTCAACATGTAAGTGCAACCCAATCGCTTTACTCTTATATGTTGTTATACCTAATATGATTATTTTGATTGCTTGTTTGATTTTATATTGTCTTGTTTGAGAGCTAATATGATATCTTAAGATACAACCCTTATCGCTTTTATTCTTTTTAAAAAAATAAAAACTAAAACATATAAAACATTTTCAAAAGTTGTTAATGAAAAGGAAATACGTTTTTTTATGATCTTCAACTGGTATGTTCTGATTGTTTGATCTCATATACCTCATATGTACATGTGATTACCTTGTTTGAGAGCTATTATGATGCCTTAAGATTCAATCCTATAACACGTTTGCAAATTCTTAAGGCAGAATATAAACTGCTTCTTAAAGCCTTAATGAAATATCAATTTTAGAAAAAAAAACGGTTTTCAAAAAAATATAAAATATATGAAACAATTTTCAAAAATAAAAAATTAATTATAAATTTTCAAAAATTTTCAAAAAAGCCTTAAAGATAATTAAAAATAAAATATTTTCAAAAATAATAAAAATATATAATTTTGAAAAAATAAAATACAAAACAATTTTTATAATAAAAAACCATAAAAAAAACATTTTAAAAAAATAAAATATTTTTCAATAAAATGACAAAAATGCAAAATTTTTAAAAAAAGGAGAAATATCAAATATCATTAATCAATTTTCAAAATTAAAACTACGTTTTTTGGTGGAAAGGTGGAAAAATTTAGGTTCACGTAGTTCTAATTTTAAAAATTGACTAATGATATTTGATATTTTCCCTATTTTAGATATTTTATATTTTTTTCATTTTATTAGAAAAATATTTTAATTTTTTTTAATGTTATACTTTTTATGGTTTTTCATTATTAAAATTGTTTTTTATTTTTTTAAAATTATATATTGTTATTATTTTTGAAAATGTTTTATTTTTATTATCTTAGGCTGTTTTGAAACTTTTCGAAAATTTATATATTATTCTTTTATTTTTGAAAATTGTTTTACATTTTTATTTTGAAGACCGTTTCTTTTTTTCTAAAATTGATAATTCATTAAGGCTTTACGAAGCATCTTATATTATGCTTGAAAATTTGAAAATGTTTTATATTTTTTATTTATTTTTTTAAATCAAAGTGATTAGGACCGATAGGGTACCATAATAGCTCTCAAACAAGGCAATCACAATTATTTGTATAAAACATTTTCAAAAATAATAAAAATATATAATTTTGAAAAAAAATAAAATACAAAATAGTTTTAATAATAAAAAACCATAAAAATACATTTAAAAGATTAAAATATTTTCCAATAAAATGACAAAAATACAAAGTTTTTAAAGGAGAAATATCAAATATCATTAATTAATTTTCAAAATTAGAACTACGTGAACCTTGATTTTTCTACAAATGAAAATCAGTGAACCCTAATTTTTCTACAAATGAAAATCAGGGTGGGTTCACGTAGTTCTAATTTTTGAAAATTGATTAATGATATTTGATATATTTCCCCTTTTTTTAGAAATTTTATATTTTTTTCATTTTATTAGAAAATATTTTAATTTTTTAAAATGTTATACTTTTTATGATTTTTTAATTGTTTTGTATTTTTTTAAAATTTATATATTTTTATTATTTTTGAAAATTGTTTCACATATTTTATTTTGAAAACCGCTTTATTTTATTTTTTAATTTTTTTTCTAAAATTGATAATTCATTAAAGCTTTAGGAAGCATTTTATATTATGCTTGAAAATTTGAAATTTTTTATATTTTTTATTTATTTTTTTAAATCAAAGCGATTAGGACTGAATTTTAGGGCACCATAATAGCTCTCAAACAAGGCAATCACAATCACATGTACATATGAAATATATGAGATCAAGCAATCAGATCAGAACATAGCAGTTGAAGATCTTAAAACGTGTTTCTCTTTCTTTAATAATTTTTTAAAATGTTTTATATTTATTTTTATTTTTTTTAAAGAATCAAAGTGATAAGAGCTAAATCTCAAGATAACAGTAACTCTCAAACAAAGCAAACCAAAACAATGACATGTGCATATGAACTTTAGGAAATCAAGCAATCAGAATACATACCAGTTGAAAATTCTCAAAAAATCTCAAGATACCATAATAGAAGATACCACAATAGTTCTCAAACAAGAGATAGGAATAAAAGAATCAAGTGAGCAATCAAAATAATCACATTACGTATTCATACAAGAGTAAATCGATTAGACTGGAGTTACCCTGGAGTTATCCTAATACAAGAGTAAATCGATTAGACTGGAGTTACCTGGAGTTACCCCTTGAAGCACTAATCAAGAACTTTAAACTTTTTTCCTTTTCTCCTTCTGCCCTCAATGACTTTACACGCAAACTAATTTTTTTGAGCGCACTGTAATTTGGTTGTCTCTCTGCGTTTTCCAGTATGCACTATGTATATCTATAGTGATACCATTCAACTTAATCTATTAATTCCTAATTATCCCCATTTAATTATAATAATTATCCCCATTTAATTATAATAATTCCTTTTATTTCATATTTAAATCTATTAATTTTCAATTATCCCCACTTATAATTATAATTATAAAACTGCCAATTGATTGTTAAATCCCAAATATGAACGTAGACTGAATGGGAAGAATTATACCATTGTTGCTGCTGTGGCATCATAACCCCCATATAATCAAATCTGAAAATTATGGGAAATGAATGTAGGGAATAGATGGAGAATGTTTGAGGTAATGTAACTGTTAAAAGGCTGAAATAAAAATATTTTCTTTTTTAAATTCATTTTTTTTATTTTACCCTTATTGAAAGCAACCTAAATAATTAAAAACAATAGAAATAGATACTTAAATCCTTTTTTTAGTATATTATTATTATGTTTTAGATATTCTAAGTATTATTTTAGATATTAATAGAATATAACCTGTCAAATAAAAATGGGTGAGCATAATAGTCCAAAAAAGCAAATGTACAAATTATTATACAATCAATATTTAATATGAAAATCACCAGCATTTAACCACTATTAAGCAAGATTATTTGAAATGAATCAGAATAATAATCAGCTTACCTATTCAAATTTCTAACCTTTCTATATTTTTTTAAATTAATTTTCGTGTACTTAATAAGTCTCAGAAAAGGCAGAAAGAGAGACAATATGACATAACAACACTGACAATTTTTTTTTCTTTTTTTTAACACAATTTTTATGGATTGGGCTTGAACAAACTGATTTTCTTTACTTTTTTCTCCTTTTTACAAATTTTATTTTAAAATTTTATTCATAAAATAAAATGAAATCAAAACTCTTTCTTTTAGTTACTTAAATGATAAAGTATGATAAAAACTAAATAACACACACTTTCATTTTAATTTTATATTTTTTTTTATATTTTGAAATAATTTTATTTACCCGAACAAAATTGAGTATTGATATATATATATATATATATATATATATATATATATATATATATATATATTATTAGTTTCATATCATGTATAGATTTATTCACTAATTAACAATATCTAATAGTAAAAATACTATTACTATAGTAAATTCAAATTCATACATTATAGTATTACTCACACATTAATTTTAGTTTTTATTTATATACAAAATAATATTAATTATTTTAAATTATTAATTTTTTATCATATAAAATTATTTATATTATTCTTATTTATTGAATTATAATCTATTTTTATTTTTATTAATACATTTTTATTTTTTTAAACCACTCTTAACAATGTACATAAATATTTAATAATTTTATTTTATATTATTTTAATATAATAAATAAAAAATAAGGCGATTAAATTATAAAAAAAATTAAGAATTATGAATCTCCAATAAAAACAACTTAATTACGACCTTGAAAGAAATCAATTATAAATAAAGGATTTTAAAAACAACTTGATTAAAACATTGAAAGAAATCAATTATAAATAAAGGATTCACGGATCAAGACAACAACCTACTACTAAATGTTTTAATTTGACAGATTTCTTAATTTGTTAACTAAAACATTTTAGCATTTAGTGTAAAGAAAGTAAAAAGATATTGTTGAGAAAATCACGCTATAAACATAGGAATAAAAGAAAAATAAAGAAAATAAAATACACAAGATTTAACGAGGTTCGCCAATTTGTTTACGTCTTCGAGAGCGTTTGAGCGACTGTGTTTTTGTTATTAGAGAATCAGAATTAGGGTTATAATTGGAGATGATTGATATTAATAATCCTCAACACAGTACAATTACCAAAATATCATCGTACTACACCTACAAGAAGGCGTGCTAACTCCCATGTCTTATTTTTCTGCAAGGATTCCATCACGTCTACCATTGCACCCATCGAATTCTCTCTATCTTGGCTAGTGATAGCCCCTTGAAAAGTGGTTGGATCCTCACTGGTAATGTTAAGAGCAAAAGAAACCATATCTTCAAAACTCAATCTGGTTGGAGCTTTTACATTGGTGCATCTCTCTTTATCTCTTGCAAGATTATAGTTCTGCAAATCAATTGTACTAGAACCACCCGATGCTGGATTAGAACTTTCAATTCTCTCTGATGTTGCTGCTTTTGGGATATGTTCTAACTCCATTTGCACATTTTCTTGATTCTGTTGCAACATGAACTGCTCATCAAACACTGCATCTCTACTGATCACCACTTTTTGGTCAACTGGATCCCAAAACTTGTAGCCTTTCTCACCTTTCTTATAACCCAGAAAGATTCACTTCTTAGATTTTGCATCAAGTTTTGATCTCTCATCACTAGACACATGCACATAAGTAAGACAACCAAATATTCGTAAGTGACAAAAATCAACTGCATTTCCTATTCATACCTCTTCTACAACCTTACCATCCAAAGAAGCTTGTGGTGATCTGTTGATGAGGTAACATGTCATACTAACAACCTCTGCCCAGAAGCACTTAGGAAGCCCTGCATTCAATCTCAAACATCTAGCCCTTTCAGTTAACTACCTGTTCATTCTTTTAGCAACACCATTATGTTGTGGTGTCTTTCGCACTGAAAAATGTCTCTTAATTCCATGCTCCTCATAGAATTTCTAGAACTGTGAATATGTGTACTCTGTGCCATTATTAGACCTCAAATACTTGATCTTTCTACTTGTTTGGTTCTCCACCTTAGCTTTCCACAACTTGAACTTGTCAAAAACTTCAAATTTCTGTTTCAAGAAATACACCCAAACTTTTCTAGAGAAATCATCACTAAAAGTAACATAATACATAGATCTACCCAATGAAGACTTTTTGGTAGGGCCCCATACATCAGAATTCACATAATCTAGAATCCCTTCAGTTGTATGCTTTTCAGTCATAAAACTAACTCTAGTCTACATCCCAAGAACACAAAACTTACAAAAATCGAGCTTGTAAGTTTTAACATCATGCAACAAATTTCTTTTATGCAATTCAGTCATCCCATGTTCACTAAGATGTCCAAGTCTCATGTCATAATTTTGTACTATCATCATGTGACTCAATATACAACTGTACTCCCTAACAGTTTATAGATATTTATAGTGGTTATCTTTCCTTTCATCACAATCAATGCACCTTTAACAATTCTAATGGTTTGCCTATCCTCATCAGCTTTAGGAATAAAACCATTTTTATGTAAAGTGCTCAAGAAAATCATTATTTTTTAATTCAGGTATATGCCTAACATCACACAATGTTCTAGTAGTACCATCATACATCCTAATTCTGACATCACCAATACCAACAATATTGCAACATCTATCATCACCTAAATAGACACAGCCAAAATTAGTTGACTTGTAAGTCTTAAACCACTCCCTTTTAGGCGTTATATGATAAGAACATCTTGAATCAAGAATCCATGCATCCAAAAACTTAAGTAGTTGAAATAGAAAGCAGGTCATAGTCATTACCATCAGACTCCTCATTCTACACCATATTTACAGACTTTGATGAGTCAGTCTGCTTTTCATTAATCTGCTTTCTCCATGTTTGTTAGTCCTTATTCATATGACCTGGTTGTTTACACTTGTAGCAGTGAATTGTACTTTTACCCATTGAATTTGATCTGAAATTTCACTTTTCAGAACCATCATTCTCTTGCTTTCTTCCACGTTCCTAACCACCCTTAACGTATAAACTGTCACCTTGAGAAGAACTCTCCCCTGCATTCTGCTTTCGCTGGTTGTTTCTTTCCCATACGTAAGAGTTGTCACAATATGTTCGTAGGAAGAAGGCAACAAACACAACGGAATTATTGCTCTGTCTTCATCCTTGATCTTCACATCTAGTTGCACTAGATCTATGATTATTTGGTTGAAAAAATTCACATGTTGTGCCAGTTTCTTCCAGATTTCATCTGGAGACGACAAACTAATTACATGGTACATGATCTCGTATGCCAAACACAACTGTATAGTTCCTGCGGCTCGTTCCTACAGATCCACCCAATCCTCATCCTCCATCTTCGCTGGTTTCTGCGATTTTAAAGTCTTCAACAACCCCTTGTTGCGCTAACAGATCCTCCACCCTTGTCTGCCATAATCCAAAATTACCGTGACCATTAAATTTCACAACTTCGAATTTAACACCTCTTGACATAGTCATTTCAACCTTGCTCTGATACTAATTGTTAAGAAAATCACGCTATAAACACAAGAATAAACGAAAATAAAGAAAATAAAAAATACAAGATTTAACAAGGTTCGACAATTTGTCTATATTATCGAGAGTGTTTGAGTGACTGTGTTTTTGTTATTAGAGAATCAGTGTTAGGGTTACAATTACATATGGTTGATATCAATAATCCTAAACACGGTACAATTACTAAAATACCTCCATACCGTACTGCAGGGGCTTCGCCTGTGCACCCCCGCCCAGCCCACAAAGCTTATAACGCTTATAACTTTCCACAATGAACAATATCTATGTTTCGCTCCGTTTGTTCATTATACTCGCTCATTCTGCCTCCACTCTAACATTTATCCTTTCATTCGGTATTATGAGTCATACCTAACGGATACATTATTCCATGACAAAAAAAGAAGAAAAGAGTGAATAATGAGAAATATGAGTAGTGATATCTTAAATAGGAAATAATGGAAGACTCTCACTTTACAATATCTTATGATCATAAGTAACTAAGAAAGTAAAAATGGTGGAAGAATCTCAACATATACAATTGGAATTATAAAAAATACAAGGAATATTATTGTTATGTATACTTAATGTAACAAATTTTCACCTAAAAATGTAACGGCAATGATTACTGCGATTTTCGAAGATGACCTACAAATAATTTCATATCATAATATATAATTACAGTTAATTTTTATTTTTAGAGCGGTTATTGTAACATAAGGGTGTGCCATGTGAAACTAAAATTTGAAAAGTGAGAGTATGTGAAGGCGGATGGTGTTTTTGGAGAAATATTATATTAAACTAAAATTGATGTTGAATGATTGTAACATAAATCAAACCTTTAAACTGGCATTTCACACTAGCACAAAATACCTAACAAGTACATGAGATCCTAACACTTATCTAATAATAGAATAGAAGATATCGTAACAAATTCAATGCAAGCCGAACAAACTCTAGAGGAAAAATAGGAAATAGTTACCAAAATAAAACAGGATATACTTAACAAAGTATTAGTTGTGAGTCTCCATAAACTTTCACTGTTTGAATTTATTCGTAATAATTACAGTACCACAATAAATGGTAATGCATTTGGATATTACACTTTTATCATACACATCTCAACTCATGCCATATCTGAAATAAACAAGTAATCAATATACTTCTTCAATGTAACTATTCTAAATTACGTGATTCTAAATCACGTGATTACAGTTTCAATAGCCCTTATTAGAACTCACCCACTGGTAATAATATTTTCACCTTAGTAAGAAAATAGTTTTTATATCTACGTGATCCAGTTGTAATTTGTGATATTTTTTTTCAGAATTAGACAAAATTGATATTTATGGATGCATATATCTATTATGTATATACATCATATTGTACGAAATATAACTTAAATCAGATTTTTGTTACAAGAATAGATAAATCGTATGGTGAGGATACGATTTCAAAGACTGAAATCGTCTTAAAAATTGGATGCGAAGATCTGAAGTCGCGTGGCAACTTCTTTATTGTGACAAAACGCCGAAGTCTGTCTTGTTGTGGTGACTTCTGAACAAGAAAAAAAAAAAGTCATATCATGCCACCGTGGACTATTTACTCATCTTTGGTGTTTTTCTTTATCAATGTTTGTGAATTCCTATGTTCATAAGTAGTATAAGAATATAAAATATTAGAGAATAATATATATATATATATATTGTGTTTTATTTTCTTGAACTTATGTACTTATTATTTTGGAAACTTTAGCTTCCAAATATATTTTATACCAATTCTAGTGGATATATGTGTATATATCGTATATATTATTATATTCAACTTACGTACCTAAAAGAAAATTAAGTGTTAGTTCTAAAAGAAAGTTTGGAGTATGCGGCATACGAAAAATGTCAATAGGCTATTATTTAATTTCTTTCTAGTAATTTTTTTATGCTTTAGCACGATGAAAGTTAGAGACGTAGAATCATGTGATTAATGCTTCCTATTAATTATTTATAGATGGTACGATGATCAACGAAGGGTGGCAAAAGATTAGAAATTCTGACGCAGTATCAACAAGTTCTATTGCTTTTGGTTTGGTTGTGGGTTTTCTAGTTCGTGGTATCGGCTTCATTAATGTGGCTTCATGGCTTTGGAAATATTTTTGTACTTGCTTAAGTCGCGTTGGTTACAGGGAAACCAAGGATGCACAAATATTTTTAGGATCCTTGTTTCAATTGAGCCTTGTGCTGTTTCTCTATGGCGAAAGATACGTGGGATTACTTGTTCACTATTTACAATCAATGCGACAAGACGATTTCAGCTCCAACTTCATGCTGCAAACTATCAACTGGGTTTATGTCCATTTAGGACTATTTCTCTAGTTCCTTAAATTTGTTGGCTGAACATTTCTACAATCGTACATGTTGGTGTTCCTTGGGGTTCGCTTGCTGCTGTTCGAACAATTTATGAAATCTACAATCACGATCAATTTCTTATGAAGCTTCGTCCAGAAATTGCAGTTGTTCGAGCTTCATAACACGTACCTTCTTTGGAGATCCGTGTTGGTGAACTCTTTCGGAAGTGCAACGTCTACTCACTCAAACATGATCATAGTTTTTCTGAGGCTAGCACAACTGCCTATTCAGCTCATGTTAATGGTCTTAAAAAACACGTATGAAGATGTCGGAAGAAGTGCATGAGCAAGGAGCAAGTAGGAAGTGAGAAAAAGAGGAAAAGCTTGCTAAGGGAGAGTGCCAATAAGATAATAAGCTGCAACAAAACAAGCAATGTAGGTGACAAAGGTGTGTGGTAATATTAACACACTTTTGCTAATTTCATTCCTGGTTGCAGATCAATTACTTCTTATCAAACAATTTTATTTTTTATCCCAAATTCCAATACTTATCATATAATATTTAATTCGCACCAAATTGGAGAAAGAATAAATCAACAAAGAATAAATTTAGGGGGAGGCATTTTGAAGAATAGAAAAAACACTGAAAGTAAATGGAATCAAAACATACATCTGTCTTATGGAGATCTCTATTCTAGTTTGTGATTGAGCATATAATTAAAAAAATTACGACCTAGGAAAAGATCGATTGAGATTATTCCTGGACAGCCTCAATTTTATAATGGGAACATAAATAGACTCACATGCGCAAGCCAAAGCAGTACTAAGTGGCAGACATTAAAATTCACAATCTGTGGCTGTGTACCACATCCAACAGGAAATTTTATATCAATCAGCCCTGGATTGGCCAGCACGGGAAGAGAGGATGATGCCAACAATAAGACCATATAACGCCAAAGCCTCAGCAAAAATGAGGATGAGAATCATTCCAACAAAAAGCTTTGGCTGCTGAGCATTTGCTCTGCAAAATAATACCAACATGTCACATTCAATTTGTTAAAATGAAACTTAAAATCTTAAATTATTATTAGTAATTCTGAATCAACAGGAGTAAACTAAAATGCAATGTGATGTGTCACCTAAAACTAACCACATCGAATTTTACCAAACTAGAGACACCATACTATCATCCCAGGATCAGAAAAACTAATAATTCCTTGCAGCAGAGTACACACGTGTGATTACAGTTCTGCACTACCTTTTGCTGTTCATGCATTTTATCACAATAAACAAATGGAAACATTCAATCTCTATATCAGCAACCCGATAAGATCTCTTCCACCCATCGCTACCAACTTGGTAATCCTTTATCTTCAACTGACAAGACACTAATTAGTAGATCAAAGAAAATTTTCAGAGATTGCTTAACCACATTCCATCTCTCCAAATTGCGAAATGTAAAAGGCCATTGTGATTTAGGATTCACTAATGAATTCAAGGATTGTATCATATGGAGATGAAACTTAGTTGACAATACGCACACACCAACAAATCTAAACATCAACAACATTAGCTAAAGAGCAAGTACAAAGAGGCTATTTTGATGGGTACCAAATAGGTAGCACAAAGATGAGGGTCATCACATCAGGTACCAAAGCTAATTGGATTCACATGGAATTATCCATGTTGAAAATAACGTCGAAATGCCATCTAATGTGATTTTAAGTAAATTTTCACAAAATTCTAGGTGGAGGAGGAATTGATTTTAAGTTGAAACAACTTTAGATAGCTTTTGCATTTGATAAAAAATAACGTACTTAGTCTTACTACCAACTTTCGTTTAGAAAAAAGAAAATCCAAACACAAATCAAACAACTTCAAAATCAATTTTAATAAAAAACATGGCACAATTAATTTTATTCAAAATCAATTTCGCATACACACAGTGAACAAAGTATTTCAAATCACAAACCACAGTGGTAATACTAGTAGTAACAACAGTAGAAGTAGCATTAAATAAGTTCAATAAAATAAAATAAAAAACAATGAGACGCATTCATCACTAAACACTTCCAAACAGGCTAACAAGACCCAAATAGTTGTTTCTTGATTTCTTCATTCTAGTGTTGCAAGTTGTAAACTCGCGAGTTACAACCACACAAACACTGAAAAACTAATTCACACAAGTAAAAAAATATGTATTTTGATGTTATACTAGAATAACTGATATCAATAACACAATCACAAAAAAATATGACAAAGTAAAACTGTATTACACACTCCCCCCTCACACATGCTTAGTATTTGATAACTAAACAATAACAAGCAAACAGAACAGTAGCAATAACTCGATTCGAAAAAAGGAAGAACAGTTAGTTCATGATGGAAAGGGGAGGATTGAGAAGATGAATACCTGACACCGGCGTCGCCGACGATGCCGATGGCCATGCCGGCGGAGAGGCCAGCGAGGCCACAAGCGAGACCCGAAGAGAGGTGCGCGTAACCGTCGAAGAGGTAATAGGATTTGGCCTTAGGGTTAATGCCGGTACTTATGATAACCGCAATGATCAAACCGTAGATCCCCAACACACCAGCCATCACGACCGGCACGATCGATTTCATCACCAGCTCCGGTCTCATCACTCCCATCGACGCCACGCCAACGCCGCTCTTCGCAGTGCCGTACGCCGCACCCATGCCTGAAACGGCGCAAAAATTCAGATAAACTACATTGCGAATCGAAAGCAAAAAGAAGAAAAAATATTTTCGAGAGTACAGGAAAAAACGAGAGCGGCGGCGGCTCCCAGGAAGCCGAAGAAAGGAGCGGTTTCGTCGCCGCTGAAAGCAGCCATTTTTGTTTTGTTCGGAGGGGAAGCGGTATCTGTTGCTGTTGTTCGTTCTTTGATGGGTTAGCTCTTCTCTGTTTTGTTTGTTTATTTGTTTTACTTTATTCTCTGCTTTCAAATAAAATATTTCTCAAATATAAAAACTATAAAACAATTTTAATTTTTAGAGGACAGAAGGAAACTAACCATAAATTTAAGAATCTAAAATTATATTTAAATAAAAATTATATGAGATGAGGTTTATATGAAATCACTCTTGTTGGCCTCATTTTTCTCACCCATCTTCAGGAAGGAAACGAGAATTGGGCTTTGGCTTTCTACACCCTATAGTTTTATCTTACCACCTCCTTTATGCTTTTTTTATTATATGGAAAGTTCTTTTCAAGTAAGCAAGAGTTTTCGTGAGAAATTTTAACTTTATATAATTTTTTAAAATGCCAAAAATACTCTTCACATTTTTATTTTAAAATTACCGTTGTGTGCAGTGTGTTTGAATTTTTTTATGGTTTCACCACTTTCCTTTTATTATATAACAGTCTTTCCTATCTTTAAAAATATTATCAAATGTCTTATTTTTTTTTTTATTTTTATGAATCTAGAATATGAAAAGTTAAAAAATATAAGATGACAATATAAGAATTAAAATATTAAAATAGTAATATTTATTAGGGATAAAGAGATAAAATTTATATTTCTATAAAGACTAAATAAATCTTGGAATTTAATGTACATATGAAAAATAATCCGATAGAAAAGTAAATATTTTTTTAATAGAATTTTTATACTTTAATTTTAAAATAAACCTATTTGATATTTTAAAAACTTGTACCGTTACAACTTCTTTACATAATGGAGGGAGCAACTGCCAGAAATTGTGTGACCAAAGAAGAAACACAAAAATGTACTACACATGCATATTAATTAAAGCCTTTATGCTTATTTGTCCACCTTCATGATTTCTTCTTGCACCTCCATATAAGAATGAAAATTATTATTGTACCTTTAATGAAATAATAAATAAACTCTCCTACTTTTCTCTTTTTTCAAGACTACCTTAGATTATATAATTTAAAATTAAATAATTATAAATTTAAAAATGTATTTTTGATATTTTCAGAAATACAGAAAAAAAATTTGGAAATAGAGAAAGAAACTTTGAAAGTGCAGTAAGAAATCTTTCACAGAATAACTAATTAATTTTTGACAGTTGCTTCTACACTGTACATCATCACCTATATTTACAATTTCTTTTTAAATGTTCTACACTGTACATCATCACCTATATTTACAATTTCTTTTTAAATGTTGAAACTGCTCTTAATACATCGACAATGCATACGAGTAGTATAGGTGCAGGGATAATGCATAGGAGTAGCATGATCAGTCCGTGAAATTTTAAGAGACTCACTTTCTATCGATAGCAATGTGTGTTTCCACTCTAGCTTCTCTTCTCTGATACACTATGACAAATGTTAGTTCCAAAGATTATCCGAACTAGCGTATTTGTTAGAGATATGGGCATAATGCTAAGTGATAGTTAGAGTTGGTATAATGTAGAGTTGTGGTTATGATTTACATAATGTCGAGTTATGATAATTGATATTGTCGAATTATAATTATGCATTGTAACTTCACTTTTCATTAAAATTAAAAACACGTTCTTTTCATTCATGGTTCATCATCTTCCTTCTATCTACGTTTGCATGGATATTTTTGAGTGATTATTCAGCTTGAGATTCAAGACTTCAGCAATGATGAAAATTCAATATGGTATCAGAGCGGGTTGATCCGACACTGCTCCATTCCTCTCCCTCACTTAATTCTCTCTATTTCATGGTTTTATACGTCTATTATGTCTATGTTATACTATGTTTTACATTCTTATTACTATTTCTTGAATTTGTAATGGATCCACTACAAAATCCTTCAAATCCATATTACTTACATCCTGGAGAAAATCTAGGAATGGTTCTCGTTACACCTCTGTTTGATGGCAGCAACTATCACATGTGGAGCCGAGGAATGAAATGTGCACTCCTTTCAAAGAACAAAATTAAGTTTGTCAACGGTGAAATCCAAGAATTGCCAAGAACAGATGTGCTTCATGATGCATGGGAAAGGTGCAATATGATGGTTATTTCTTGGATCACAAGCACCTTGAACACACAGATCGCCCATAACACCATATATATAGGTAAGGCTGTTGATCTTCAGAATGACTTGAAGGAAAGATTTTCTAAGGGAGATCGTTTCCGCATATATGACATTCTTCAAGAAATCAATTCGACCAAACAAGGGGAAAGGAATGTTTCGGAGTATTTCACCAATCTTAAAGTTCTATGGGAAGAACTTGAGCTTTTAAGGCCTATACCAAGTTGCACATGTGAAGTAAAATGCAACTGTGATGTTATCTAGATAATTATTGGTTATAGAGATTCAAAACACATAATTTCATTCTTGAAGGGTCTTGGAGACATATATATGAATGTTAAAACTCAAATTTTACTCATGGAACCATTGTCGAGTATAAACTGTGTTTTTTTCACTCGTTCAGCAGCAAGAACGCCAGTTTATTGGAGGAGGAGAGTTCAGTGAGCCAGAATCTATTGTGAATAACGTTAATAATCAATTGCATCTAATATCTTCTATTTCTTCGCATGCTGAACTGAAATCATATGAAGAAGCAGTCCAAATACCATAATGGAAAGATGTCATGAAAGTAGAAATGGAAGCACTTGAGGCTAACAAAACTTGGTCCATCACAAAACTTCCTTCTGAAAAAACACCTATAGGTTGTAAGTGGGTTTTCAAACTCAAATTCAGTGCAGATGGAAAAATTGAAGTTACAAGGTGAGGCTTGTTGCTAAGGTACACACAGGTGGAAGGTATCAATTATCATGATACATATTCTGTTGTGGCTAAGATGACAACTGTACAATTGTTGATCACTGTTGTTGTTGCTCAGAATTGGCATCTCGAACAACTCGAGTGAACAATGCATTCCCTGCATGGTGACTTGAAAGAAGAGGTTTACATGGTTTTACCACAAGGATTGCATGTTGAGAAACCAAACCGAGTATGTCGTCTCATGAAGTCTTTGTATGGCTTAAAACAAGCTAGCCGACAGTGGTATGCAAAATTAACTACTTCGTTGCATCGGCTTTGTTTAATCTTCATCAGATCATTCATTGTTCATGAAGAAAACTAGTTCCTCTTTCATTTCCTTACTAGTCTACGTAGATGATATCATACTCACTGGGAACAATGTCAGCCATATGAGAGAAGTGAAACAATTCTTTAATGAGAATTTCAGAATCAAGGACCTTGGTCAGTTGAGTGTTTTCTTGGGTTTAGAAGTTATGAGATCGAAGCAAGGAATCCATGTGAATCAAAGAAAGTATGCTATTGATATACTAGCTGATCGAGGAATTCTCGCGGCTAAACCATGCAACACTCCCATGATGAAGAATATGAAAATCATGTTTGAACAGAATGATCCCATCTATAAAGAAGAGGCTCATTGTCGTGCTGTAGAAAGACTCATTTACCTTACAAATACAATATTTGATATTAATTATGCAGTTCAATTCCTAAGCCAGTACATGCAGTCTCCAAATGAGCATCATCATAAAGCCATTAATCGCATTTTGAGGTACATTAAAGGGACTCCTTCTCAAGGTGTTTTCTTCCCTTGTGATAATAACATGTTGCTAAAGGCTTTTAGCGACTCAGATTGGGCTTCATGTGACCTCACACAAAGATTAACTACAGGTTACTGTGTCTACATTGGATCATCTTTAATTTTCATTCACCATTCATCATCTTCCTTCTATTTACGCTTGGATGGATATTTTTGAGTGATCATTCAACTCGAGATTCAAGACTCCAACAATGATAAAAATTCAATAGTCTTCAATGATCTCATGTGTCCCGTTAGTCTTGGTGGTGGTCACAACATCACATTCCTTCAACTGACACAAAGCTTTCACCGTTATTTCCTCCATAGGTGTATCCACAAAGACTTGATCCACAACTTGAATATCCTCAATCTCTCTAGAGACAGATAGAAACATAATGAGTATGTCTTCAGATGCAAGTCGAGACAGATAGGAAGAGAATGAGTTGTTCGCATAAAAAAAACACACACATTGTGTGTTTAGTGGCAATTGAATAAATTTTTGTTCAGCAAAAGAAAAATTATGGTATTTTATTAAAAACATACTGTGCAGGTCACAATTATCTAACTAATATTTTTTATTTTTTTATTTTTCTAAATAATTTTTTACTTTTTAATTTATGAAATAGTATTTTTCTATTTTTATTTTTTAACTCTCAAGCACCTCAATTGTGATTATTAATAATATTTTAGGAACTTTTTTTTAACAGTATTAAAAATTATAATTATTAATTGATTAAAATAAAATAAAAATAATATAAAAATAATTAAATTAAATTTGAGAAAATAATACAAATAGAATAAAATAAAATATTTTATAAGTATTTTTAATTAATTAATTCAATAGAAAAATAAATAATAAATTATTTTATTTTATATTTTTATAAAACACCCCATTTTATTTTATTTTTTTATTAATTATTTAGATTTTTTAAAAAATAAAAAATTCAAATTTTAATTCAAATAACAATTTCATAATTTATTATAATTTTTTTCCAATTTTAATTTTAATATAAAAATACAGCTACAAGATTAATGTAATTTGTTTTATCTAATTGAAATTTATTCTAAAAGTGTAAAACAAAATAATTTATTATTTTTTATAATAATTAATTATTTGTAAATATTTATTTTTATTAAAACTGAAATTTTATCTTTATCAAAACTCAAATTTTATATTTATTAAAAATTAATTACATCTTTATCAAAAATCAAATTTTATCTATATGAAAAATCAAATAATATCTATATCAAATATCAAACTCTATCTCTCTCTAAACTAAATTCTATCTTTATCAAAAATATAAATTTATATTTATTAAAAATTAAGTTATATCTCTATTAAATTTTAACTCAGTTAAAAATAAATTTCTATCTTTACAGAAAATTAAATTTTATCTTTATCAAAACTTTATTTCATCTTTATAAAAACTTAAAATACAATTTTTAATTCAAATAAAAATTTTATATTTTATTATAATTTTTTCCAATTTCAATTTTAATATAAAAATATAGTTACAAAATTATTATAATTTATTTTAATATATTTTATTCTGCCAAATTTAAATTTGTTATAAAATATAAAATAAATAATTTATCATTTATTTTCTTATTATAATTAATTATATAAATACTTATAAAATATTTCATTTTATTTTCATTGTATTAGTTTTTTAAAATTTTAATTCAATTATTTTTTATTTTAATTTTAATTAACTAATAATCACAATTTTTAATATTTTTTAAGAAAAATAATTCATAAAAAATTATTAATGATTATTTAAAAGGTAAAAAATAAAGAATTCTATGGAAAAATTAAAAATGAAAAAAGTGTTATACAAATTCATGGCGAAACCAATTGTACTAACGACTTCTAAGATTATACATTTTAACAATGTGATAATAAGATTTTTTTATGTCAGTGTTATTTATTCTATAATTTGACATAACTGATTGAGAGTATAATCCAAACAACTTTAAAGAGGAAATTATGAAGTATTTTATATATCAGAAATATTAAAAGAAATAAAACATTTTCTCTTAAAATTTGAGAATTACACCACTGCCCCTATTTATATTACGTTAAACATATATATATTAGTATGGTACTTAAAAATATTCCTAAAACACTTTAAATATAATTTTAATTAAATGTATTTCAATATTACATTATTTAGTTATTAATCAAAGGTATTTGATGATATTTTAATGTGCAATTTCATTAAAAAAATATATAATTAATTTCACAAAATTCAGCTTAATAAATACGAAAATTTATATTAATAGGTAGTATAGAAACTATAATTATTATACATTTTATATAAATATATGATGATATTAATTAAATATTAACTTAATAATTGTATTTTATTTTCTTTTAACATATGCATTTTACTTTTTTTTCTTAATTTGTTTGATTTAAAACGTATTTTATCAAAGTTATTATAATTTTTAAGCCATAGTTTGATTAAAATAGTACTATCTAGACAATAGAAATCTTAATGATAGATATTCTCTTCCAAGAATCAGCTCATTCCTAATGTGCATATGTAATTAGAATTTATAATAAGTTTTTCAAATAAATTTATATTATAGTTAAGATTTATAAATAAGAAATATATACATCGTGATGAGATTTATATTATAGTTAGGATTTATAAATAATAAATAAAATTATATTTATATTATAGTTAGGATTTATAATTAATAAATAAATCATATAAATAGTTAGGATTTATAAATAATGAATAAACTATATTTAAGATTTATAATAAATTATTTACATTCTGACGAGATTAAGTTTAAATTGAAATTAAATTTAAAAATAAATATAAGCATAATAGATTAAAGGGTATAAATGTTTAAGGAAATAATATATATAATTAAAGATATAAAACCATTAAATAACAACCATAAATAAATTATTACTATGTGATACTATTTTAGATATAATATAAAATATATCATATTACAAGAGAAATAACCATCTTCCAATTGTTATAATATAACATATTATAATATATTTATGGCGTGATGCATAATAATCATTATATTAACATATTATTATGTGAAAAATTTTATTTACTTTTATTTTTATTAATAAGAAAATAATCTTAATATAATATAAATAGTTAAATTGTATAAATTTTATTAAATTAGTTCACATCTTATGTCATCTCATTTTCACTTTTTTAAAATCATACTAACTTTTTTTCAATAATTTCTCACCTTCTCATCAAAACAACCTATAAATCTTTCTTCTTTAATCCTCTATCTCTAAAATTGTAAATCTTTGTCTCCCTGACTCTAAATGCATCATATTTTTTAAATTTTTTTCATCAATTAAATTATCTCGAATAGATAAAATTTAAAATTCTTTATTCATTACTTCGCAGACCTTAACATTGATGGTATGTTTTACGTCTGCTGACACGTGCTTCTACTTAACTTTATGTGAGCTTACTTTAATTAATAAATATATATATATATATATATATTATATAGATATAGATATTTTATATATATATATATATATATATAATAATATATAATATATATATATATATATATTATATATATATATATATTTTATATATATATATATATATATATAATATAATATAATATATGTATATATGTTTGTGTTTTAACATAAATCTTAAAAGAAAATGGATTAATATTTTTATTAAAGAGTGTCTAATCAAAACAAACATGAATTACTTGAAATTAAAAAGATAAAATCTTAGTAAATAAACTGCCTGATTAGAGTAATATCAATGCATAAAAAAGTGTAACAGCAGAATGTAGCTATATTAAACAAAATTCATTCTCTTATGTAAACCAAATGAAAAATATATATATATACTAAGATCTATATTACGAGATTCCAAATTAACCTTCTCAGCTTTTTCTTGCGAAAATCTTGAACAAACTTGATATAATATCTAACAAATACATAAGAAGTCTTTTTCTGATTCCACATTTTGAATAATTCAAAAAACAAAATAAACATTAAATTTTGATAATCTTACTAAGCAGAAATTGGCAACTCCTCACGACAAAGTGGACATGTAGTGTTTCCATTAAGCAACCAAGAATTAACGCAGTACAAATGAAATTCATGAACACACACTCCAAATGGTTGAATGAACTCTCCATTCTTAAATTCTTCCAAGCAAATAGAACAATTAGACTGAGATAACTTGGTTATGTGCTCACGAAAACGTAAAATAGGAGGCAAGACTCTCATGGCTAGCATATAAGTATGTGCTGTTTGGAATTCGGGGGCAAAAGGAAGCAGTTGTATGGTTTGCCAAAACTCCCTATGAGCCCCTACTCTTGCAATAGGAATGTGAGCGTTTCTTCTACTTGGATGATGACTATCTATTTCAGGAGCCTCAATATCACCAGTTTCTGCGCCCTCATCATCACTTGAGTTTCTTCTTTCGTAGTAATCTAATATGAACATTTCTTTACAATGACGAAAGAACGATGACAATATATAACACCAAATTATGAATCCCACCATGCAACACAACATTGTGAAAGTTGGAGTTGCGGTTGCATCATATAACATAGAGACTAGAACATAGAATGACATAAACAATGCCAAAAATATAGGCACTAACAAGCCTAGAATACGACTCATGGTCAAAACTATGAGAATATGAATGCTAAGAATAAAGAGAAAAATAATTCAGGAGACTATTACCAAACTCATTCACTTTACAGTGTGGCTTGAGGTTCATTTATATTAATTCAAAGATAATTACATCTTTATTAAAAATTAAATCTTATCTTTATCAAATATCAAGTTCTATCTCTATTAAAAACTAAATTTAATCTTTATCAAAAATCAAATTCTATATCTATTAAATTCTAATTCTATTAAAAATTAATTTCTATCTTTACAGAAAATCAAAATTTATCTTTATCAAAATTTTATTTTATTTTATCTATTAATTATTTAGATATTTTTTTAACAAATGAAAAATAAAATTTTTAATTCAAATAAAAATTTTATAATATAAAAATATAGATACAAAATTATTATAATTTATTTTAGTATAATTTAAATTTATTATAAAATATAAAATAAAATAATTTATAATTTATTTTCTTATTAAAATTATTTAGTTAAAAATACCTATGAAATATTTCATTTTGTTTCTTTGATTTATTTTTTAAATTTTAATTCAATTATTTTTATATTATTTTTTATCTTAATTTAATAAACTAATAATTACAATTTTTAATAAGTGCTAAAAAAATAACAACACATACAAAATTTACTAATAATCATAATTGATATACTGATAGTAAAAAACCAAAAAAAATATTTTTTCAGGAATTAAAAAATATATAGGTCTATTAATAAAAAAAATATAAAAAAGTGTCGCATAAAGCAACTGCATTAGGTTCTTCGTGGTTGTATAAATGCATACTCTATAAAATGTCAAAAATAATCTTTGTTAAAAGATTAAAAAGAATTTTATATAGAAAAAAAAAGGACTCAGTCCAGATTAAACTCTATTTTTTTAATCTAGAACAATTTAGTTCTGGACTAGACTAATCTAGAAAAGAAAAGAAAATAAAAGCACTTATATATTTTAAATTTGACCAAAAAGTTAAAATCGAAAAAAATACCATTCTAGATTGAATGAGTCCGGAATTAAAAAAAAAATATCATTTTAGATTGGATCAGTTTGAAAATTAAAAACAAATACCATTACGGATTGGGTCAGTCCGAAATAAAAGGTGAAGTCTATTTGAATTCTAAGCTGAGTTAGGAATAGGCTTGGCATTCATCATTATCTATTCAAATACAATTATTTATTTTCAATTATAAAAATCTGTCACATGATCATTGCGTTTCACTAAAATTTATATAGTTTTTTTTTTTCTTTTTATTGAAATAGGGAATACATGATTCCGACATTACGTGCATGTGATGACTTGGAAGCAAAAGCCTTCACGAGGACGAAGAGATTGCGATCGCAGCCTGAAACTGATTTGAAAAACAGTGGGAGCTAAATTTCGCTGGTAGCCAGTGTCCGTTAAAATGATAATGTTACTGTTTCAAGTTCGTTAAAATAATATTTTTAAAAATTATATTGAATATATCATAACAAACTTCTCCGCTCTTTTAAGGTTAAGAAAATAAAAACCGTTAAGAAAATAAGGTTTCATTAACGGTGTTTTGATATCAAATCGATTGAAATAACATTTTTTCCATTAATCGTCACTTTTAAGATATTATATGTTTTGAAACTCGAAATCTAATCATAATGTTATCTTAAAAAATATTTTAAAGAATTAAAAAACTATATATTTAAACTGACATCGTCCTTAACCTTCTAATATATCTTTTAATATAATATCGAGCTTAACAATATTATCTCAGCTATGCCAAATATTTTTTTCACCTTTCGCTTCAACGATTTTACCTTGTCACAACAGCCTCTCCCGAATCTAGTGTAAAATTGCTCTACCATGGTCGAAAACATGATCGGAATCGCATTATCCAATATTTACGACGATATGAGTTCAGCTTATAGTGAGGGTTCTGAATATAATCTTTGCAGGACTTTTGAACTATATGGGCAGTTTTGCTAAGTGTAGGGGTAATGTCAGAGATGACAATATAGGCATAATTACTTAGATTAGAAAGTCATAAATTATTTTAAAAAAATTCTACGTTAACGCTATTATTTATTAATTATTTTCATTTCACACTTAATTTTTAATAAAGTATTATATAAAATAATAATTTATTTTAGTTTAAAATAATTATATTTTACTGTGTTGGGTATTAAAATATGATCACTTAGTATTATTCAAAAATTAGAATGGAAACCGTCATTAAGAAGGGAGAAGTGACGGAGAAGAAAATACGCACATAGATTTTAAAAGCTTTTTACGTTGGATGTAAAACTCAAAAGTTACGTCACACGTGGTCCAACATAAACTTTTAATTACGTTGAATCATCTTAAATATGACGTAAACAAGTTGAATTTAAAATGCTACTGTATATTTTTTTCATCAATTTAAGGTTGTATGGCAACTCCAAACCGACCCAACAAATTTTGTATCACCCTAGTGATTTATCCATTTTGCATCTTAAATTGTGAATCTTCGTCATGAATCAATGAACTTGTCTTCTTTATATATATTGACTGAAATTGCTACACTGATTTTCTGTCATTATTAAAATGGCATATATGTTAGCACTTTGATGTTAAGAAAATAGATTATCTCTGAATATATAAACTTCACCAAATTTATTTTACCTTTCTAAATTATAAAAGTAAGAACCCTCGAGTTACCACAAAAAGGTTAACGTAAGTTAGTATGACTTGAATTAATATAAAAATATCATATTTTAGTTTCTGTTACGTTACATCAATGACAAAACTATTAAGCGCTCTTGGATTTTGATGCACTCTACATGCCGTAGCCTAGGTACACGAACGCCTGTTGCATTCCATTTTGTTATATAGTTTTGTTCTTTGATTGTTCAAAACTATGCAATCAGTTTGCCATTCATAATCTTCAGTTAAGCTATCAACCTCACGTTCACATTAATTGCGTTGACTAAATTTATCACGAAAGTACAAAAAAATAAAAGGTAACAGGAGGTGAATTATCCCTTTTTGACAAAGTGTAGCATAAAAGAAAATTTTCCAATAATGGAAAAAAAATATGATGAATCTGTAACTGAACAGGGAGTGAGTGTAGAGGACAAGCAACACTAGATCTCTCTCCTGAATTCTTCACATGTTGGTAGATTATTTTTAATGAGAGTTTTTGTAAGAATTCTTTATTAACTGAAAATATTTTAATAATGTTTATATATTTTTTTTTTCAATTTTAAAGAACCATTATTCCACTGAAGAGGAGTTTGTTCTTTGAAAGTCAATCATTGTCATCTTTGGACCCTCTAACCAACTTATCTTCTCATATATTTGCCACTCTTTCTCAGTTAGAGGTCTTTATTCTGCCCCATTTTTACTTCATGGTTGGAAAGTTTGTTGGAGATCCCACATCAACTAAAGATGAAACCTTTCAATAGTTTATAAATGGGTGTAAATCTCACTTTATAAATAGGTTTTGTAAGGTTGAGTTATGCTTAAATTCCACTTCTGATAAAGTTCTCCTTCAAATTAATCACTTAGGCTTTGTTTGGTTGGGGGAATAGATTTGAAGAGAATGTTTGTGAAAGTTTAGGAGTGATTTGATAGATGTTATATATTTTTTTTTATTTTTTCAATTGATATATTTGTGAAATTACTATTTGACCCTTGTGGAAAAGGTTGTTTTATAATTTCTAACTCACTTACAAGGGCTATTTCATAATTTCCAATTCCATCCCTTCAAATCACTTCACATTAGCGAGGATCCCATCCTGTAAATCCTCTCTAATCCATCCTCCCAAATTAATGCAACCAAGCAGACTTCATCCACAACAATCCATCCTCTTGTACAGTGGAACCACACAAATTGGTTCAACCAAACACAGTGTTAATTACCCATCATTTTCTCTCCCAGTACTTCTCTGCCTATACCAAATTGTTGTTGAGGACAAACCAAATCAAATGTGACATTTAGTAGAACACGTGTGCTTTGTATTTTTTAGTTGTAATATTGAAGAAGGTAATCCATCGTGATATTAAGGTTCCACGACAGAAAGAAAAAGGGGATGGCTCCTACAAGAGGAGTTTCACGAGACAAAGAGAAAGACGACAAATACATCACGAAAGAGAGAAAAATTTAAATTTTTATTATTAGAAAAAAAATACAACATGATACTAGCAAAACCTTTTATATTGGTTTTGGTAAAATCCTAATAAATACTAGTATGAAGATCAAAAACTAAATATTGTCCCCTCAAGCTAATGATGTATATTTTTTATTTCAAGCTTGGTTACAATTGATTTGAAATTTGTTTGAGTTAGGATTTTGTGAACACATCCATTAGCTGATTAGAAAATGATATGGGTAGCAAATAAAGATCATATAGGTAGTAAATGAAAGTGGTAGCTTGTAGCTTCTTGCAAACCACATGGGAGTCTATGTTTATGTGCTAGCTTTGTGAAAATTTAGGTTGTGTGATATACCGAGTTGACTGCTTATCACAATAGAAAGCAATAAGAGTGGAGGTTTGTACGTGAAGATCTTGAAGAATGTAGTTGAGCGACTAGAATTCACAAGCTGTAGTGGTGAGCACCATGTATTTAGCTTTAGAGGAAGACCGAGAAACATAGTTTATTTTTTTTTTTTCGTGAAATTAGAGAAGAACTTAGAAAAATGCAGTATCATTGTAGACCATCTTGTGTTAGGATAATTTAAAGGCACCAAAGGCCTTTATTTGGACTTCAGATTCAACTGCAAAGAACAATTATTGTGAAGGATTAGCCTTCATGTAGTATAGAAATGTGGTACATCTTGTTAATGATGAACCGCATGTTCTTGTAGGAATTGAGCAAGAAGATGAACAACAAAACTTATATCTGGCTATGTATTTGTGAGATATAAGAATTTTCTTAACTCTGGTTGATCTTTTGATATTGTGATCAACATTGTCATTTTCACTTCTATTATATGTGAGTCATACCTTATTTGTTGTTAACCAAATTTTCATTCATAGAAAAATTATGATTCTCATAATCAATACATCCTCTATCACTTATTTTCATTGATATTACTAAGTTCATTTATGTTAACTATATTGGTACTATTAGTTTTATTATTCTTTTCCAATATTGTGATTTAAGCACTCAAGTAAAGTATCAAAATTGCTTTAAAGAAAATTTCTTACAGAATTATGATTATCGCCTAACACTTCATTAAAGGCTTTATAAGAAAAAATATTCATATAAGATTACATTTCAGCTAATGCAAATTTCCCTATTATTAGTATCCAACAACACATATCCTTTTATCCTCCTAGATCTAGGTTCTAGCTTAGACCGGTTGTTTTCTAGACTAGAATTAAAACATAAGGATAAAAAGATTTTTAAATCAGAATAGGTGGGAGAAAGTTTATATAATAAGCTTAAGGAAATTATTATTCAAAACAATAGAGGTTAACCTATTTATCAAATCGACAACATGAGAAATAACATGTGACCAATAAGTCTTAGGTAACCCAGATTGAAAAAGAGGACTACAAGTTATGTTAAAGGACGTGTTGATGTTTCTTCTGAACAATAGAATTTTGTTAAAGAGTTGCAAAACACAAGATTTTTTTTTATGTAAAATCCAAAACTTATCATATAATTTGGAAAATCAAGTTCCTTTCCATTATTAGACCGAATAATTTGAACATTATGATTAAATTGATTTTTAGTGTACTTGACAAAATTGTATAAGAGATCTTTAGTTTCACCTTTTAGTTTTATAAGAAATACCCAAGTGTGTCTAGTATGATCATCAACAACAGTTAGAAAATATTACGTCCATGAACAGAAGGAATACTAATAGAACCTCATATATCAACATGAACCAAATTAAAATAGAATGTACTTTGTTGAAAAGGCAGTTTATGATATTTGACAAAGCAACAAATATCACTTTAATAGAATGCACATAAGGAAAATTTCTACAATTATGTTCGATAATTTTACTATCAAGATGTCCTATTGTGTAATGTCAAATATCAACACTAGAATCTTTACAGTTACATATAATATTAACAGAAAAAGTATTCTTCTTGGAATTAGGATGAAAATCATGAAGATAGTATAACCCTTGATAAAAATAAGCTTGTCCAATCATCTTGGATGAAATGATGTCCTGAATTTAAAAATTCTTAAAGGAAAAATTAATTTGCAGTTTAAGCCTTCAATCAATCTTTAAACATAAATCATATATTAAATGAAATTTCAGGTATATATAAAACATTGAATATGATAATTTTTTGCAAAACTGAACAATTCCAACATGATAAGCAATAATAAAAGAATCATTAGGTAATTCTATACTGATAGGTTTAATTTTGTAAAATGTAACAAAATGATCTCTAATATGGGTAACATGGTTAGCAACACTAGTGTCCAGAATCCAAAAAATCTTACCCTTTGTTTGTGTTTTTGGTGCAAGAGACTCACCATTATACCTCTGAATCTGGTTGATGTTATGGTTCAGGGAGCTTGATGTATCTAACAGTTCCAAAAGTCTTTGTACTTGTTCAACAATAAAATGATTCCTCTCTTGTTTCTCTTCCCGACTCCACTACAAAAAATCGTGTATATGGTGACCTTTCTTTTTGTATAAACCGTCAATTATAAACGCCGTTTTATACATATGTGGCGTTTCCGAGAAACACCATAAATCTGGCCGCCACAAAATATAAAATGACATTTTTTCCCGAAACGCCGTAGCATGCGCCATATTATGCCTGGTATAAAGTGGCATTTTTTTCTGATGTAATTAATGTCATTTGAAATGTTGTAATTATTATTATTGCTAACAATAATAAATGATACCTCTAAACATAATTATAAACCTTTTAATACGATTATGGTCATATTATAATTAATGGTGAATGATAATACGTTAGTTCTAAATGTCGTAATTTTAATATTAAAGAAAAAATATACAGTATTTTATAATTATATATCCAGTAGTATTTAATAATTTATCAGATTTCATAATCATATATGTTACATACATATTCAATAGAAGAAAACTAAAATAACAATACTTTTATAATAACAAAAGATCACATTAAAATATTTCATAGTGCAACATAACATAGTATATGTTCTAACAGAGTTCACAAAATATTAGGTTCCAAGACACTATTACAACTTACTAAATTGTTTAAATTCACTTCCCTTATGAAATACAAAAAAAAAAAAAACATATATATTTAATCTGTCTTGTTGCCTCCACTTGATCCTACAATGTGATTTGGGGATTGAGCATTGCTTGCAACATCTGATGTCTAAAATATTAGCAACAAAGAAAATTAAAAACTGAAGCAGGATGTACAAGTTAATATAGCAGAATTATTTAAGGCACGTACCAAACCATTGCAGCAACATGTTCAGGTACATCCGATCTTGTAGCAATGTAGGCAAGCAAAGAATTCATCTATTCTTTCAGAGCTGCAAGTTCATTTTCCATCTTCATTACCTTATCCTCAACTTGTGGTGAAGGTGCACTTGACGAAGCATGATGCATACCGGTTAATCTTGTTGTAGACTTCTTAAAAACAAGAGAAGAACAAGCTCCAAATGACATTCCTCTAACTCGACCTGGACGTTCTTTACCAAATATGACACCAACTGGATACATTAGCCCATGCAATATAAAGGTCAAAGAAGAATAAAGTATAATCATCATGAACATGTTTTTTACTGGAAAATGGAAAATTAGCCAAAATGGAAAGCATTAAGTCTAGAAAATGTAGGGAAATCTATCAACCAAGTCAAAGCTATTAAAGCAAGATCTGAAGGAAAATAAATTATACATAGAATTTAAGCTTGTATAAATCCCAATGTGTAACTATCGATAATATACTTTGTAAACAAAATAGATTCCAAATCTATTATCTTACATCGTTGGGATAAATATGAAATTAACACCCTCTACAATATCTGTCAAGTACCAGAATCCCAAAAAACTATTGAGCAGATTCACAAATATTTTCCCCAGGAACTAGTCTTGTAAACCAAAAAACAAATAATAATAATAATAATAATACTGAAGGTGAAAAATTCAAGCTTGATTTTTTTCATACAATTTTCTCACAAAGTTCATCCCTAATTTCTTTTTACCCTCATTTCCTATTGAAAGTCTATTCTACATCAATTAATGAATTAGTAAAGCCAACTCAACTTGCACTTTCATTAGTGCAAACACAAAGAACTGTTGGGATAAACTTCATAAGAAACACTTATAGGAAGAGAAAGTAGAAGTTAAAAAAAAAGTTTATTCATGACTTAAAATTAATATACGCATAAGTTAAAAATCATTTTTAGAGAAATTAGTTTGAAATATCTATTACAACTTAGTTTGTGTATAAATTAACTTCCAAGAATTTATTTAATTATTTTCTTTATGTATTTTCTGGAAAGCTCATTCAAAGTTGGTAAAATCTTCAGGCAAAAAGTACATTTGCCAATATCTTCAGTTTAAACCATTGCATTTATATATACAGAGCCAACAGAAGACGAGATACAATAACACATCTGCTCTACGACAAAAGGTAATCAACACCTCCTTCCTGTTTGTTGCAATTACCTACAAGAAAACTATGATCCTTACAGAGTTAATAAGCACCCACAAATAAGTTTTGTTATTTATTTACTTACTCAAATATTTTTTTTTATATATTTCTATTAATAATTGGTAACAAACACACTCACAAGAGAAAAATTCAACTAGGGTGAAACTGAAGTAGTACCTGATCTTTGTGATCTTCATAAGAAGAGGAAATTGAAGCGGCAACAGAGGCGCCGACGGGGTGCACAGTAGAAGCAACTGTTGTGGCATTCGTTGACACAGTCTTTAGGTACAGAGAGATAATCCTAAGCGAATTAGGCAAAACGAGACATTGTTAATCAATAACTACCACATGCGATTCCGATTCCAATTCCACAAAACCCGCCGAATGCGAAATGCAGATCTTGAAATTCCAATAATTCCATAAACAAAATGCAGATCTTGAAATTCTTAAACAATTGAAAAACAGAGGAAGAATGAGAAGAATAACGCACCCGAGAGCCGAAACAAGAGATAGCTTCTTCGATGTTGAAAAGTGAAATTGGGGAAAATTAGGGTTTTGATTCAATGTTAAGAGAAGTGAAATTGGCGGAAGGGAAGATTTTGAGGAACTTTACTTTGGAGGAATGGAAGTTTCATTGGGAAAATTTTAGGTTTGGGGGGAACGAAACTTTGGAGGGAACGAAGTTTCATTTTGGGAGAACGAAAGTTTGGGAGAAAGTCTTAGAAAAACTTTGCGTTTCCATTTTGAGATAATAAAAACTGTGGGCGGCAAAAAATAATATTATGTATGAAGCGGCATTTGTAAATGTCACTTTTTAAACTTAAAATGTAGCATTCCTTAAAATGTCGTTTTATATAGTATAATATGACATTTTTTTTTAAATGTCATATTAAAATCGCCACCAAATACATGATTTTGTAGTGCTTTGACTAGGTTGTAAAGAATCACTTTTTACATTTATATGACAAGCTTTGTCTTAACTTCTAGTAAACTTATTTGTTTGTAACATAGAGGGTATCCATGTTTTGAATAACTCTCATCCGTTGTCTGGTTCATTTTATGACAGTAAGAACATTGTTTTACCCTAATAGCTTGATATTCCTCTGCCTCTACCTTGACCACACCAACCATTTCCTCTATCCTGGGATTTCCGAGAATTTTAGTCTTGTGATTTCCACAAACCTTGTTCTTATTGTTTCCAATTGCTTTGTTTGTCAACTAAGAAATTTGATTTTAGTAAGAGCACCAATAAGTTGTCTTTTGCTAAAGAAAAAAATTTGATTATGTTGGGAGGGGTTCCATAAGAAGGATTTGTGTTTTAACAATGTTAAACATTTCACTAAGGCCTTACTTATATTCTTTGTAGTAGAAAGAAATCCTGAACAAAGCATAACTACAAAGAATATTAAAAATACAACTCGATATGGGTCTTAGAGACTCAAGTTTTTCCCAAAGAATTTTTATATTAGTAAAGAATTGTGTAACATTTCTTTCTTCTTATTTAATAAAATATACTTCTTGAAGCAAATTTGAGATAAAAAAATGACCATCTTTTAAAAATCTTTCTTTTAAGTCTTCTCAGAAATTTTTAACAATATTGATATACACAATATTTTAAAAAAATTGGAGGTATTAGAACCCATGTAATCCTTGAAAGAACTATGAGATTAATCTTTATGAAGCTTCAAAAGAAGAATCATTATTATCCGATTTAGATGTACTTCCATTAATAAGCTTTAGCTTGTGCTTGAACAAAAAAGCCTACTTAATATTTTACTCCAAAGATAATAGTCTGTTTCGCTGAGTGGTGGAAAAACAAGAATTAGTATTGGATTCTCTCCCAAATACAAATAGTGGGACCTGTAAGATTAGGTATTGGTCAATTATAAAAATTGTTTATAATAATGATGACTCCATTAATTTTTTAAAAAATAATTAGAAAAAGAAAAAGAAACAAAAAGGATAACAAAAACATAATAAACCGCTCTTATATCATTTTAAAGATAATTTTTTTTTCTAAAATAATAAATCATTGCGATATTAAGCTTCCATAAAAAAAATGGAGTAGCTTCTAGAAGAGGAACTTCATGACATAGAGAAAAGGTCGACGTACACACCAAATACTTGAGAAAACTTAAAAGAACTTCTATTATTAGAAAAAGGAAAAAAAAAAAAACACGATACAATATGATATTATAGCAAAGCAGAGTAAAACCTATGTAAATAGGAAAAACCGTAAGAAATACATGTGTCGTGAATTTGTAATTGGTATTCTAGAAGATGGCATATGTTGTTGTTAGGAATGAGTTACGATCAACTAAGATTGTTTCAGTTTAGTTTAATCAGTGAGTAAATTGCATAGATCCAACGTTTTCGAGACCAAATGATCAATCTTGAGGATTAAATTGTAAATCTATATATATTTAAAAGAATATGTTGAAGAAAACCTTACCATGTCATTACACGTCTTAGACCTCCTTTTAACGCCATTGGTAAAACATTGGTCCCGAAATTCTACTCCTAATACTATCTCATCCTATAATCATCATTCTAAATATCCAGAAGAAACCTCGATCGGCACAACATGATGTCTCGATTTGCGATAACATTGGTGGGTTTTGCAATCGATCCAACTTTTAAGATCTGACTGTAATAGACATTCGAAACAGGAATTCCCACTCTTGATGAACATAATGATCAATCATCACCTCATTGAATGAAAAATCACAAGGTGATTAATGCTTATAATTTCACTCCCACAAATAGTGTAGAAAAGGGCACAGAGAAATCCCATCAAGGGGGTCTAAAAATTGGTTTTAATGATAGTGTATTGAGTAACATGTTAGGGTCTGCGCTCTAGAAAGCGAACATACATATATTTTTATAGTCCTTTATGTGAAATGAAAGAATTAGCAACTATGAGGGATGCAATCATGGTTCATGCCCCCCTTTGATGAAGCTTGTGGTTCACACCTAGATACAAACAGGGAGTGAAGTTGAAGAATTTGGTGAACCCCATTTGGAATTTTCCTTCTTCTTTTAATCTTGCTTTTCATGTAAAGCTACACAATTCAAATTGCAAATTGGATACAGTGATTTCTCTTTACCAACCACCGTCAACCATAAACTAAAATTCCATAAATAACATAAAAAAGTAAGAGGGTAAGGTGCAATTAATTGATGGAGATAGAAGGAATTTGGAGCAGTGTCCATGTCAAAAGGGTGAAGATCCTTTTAGGACCCATCAAGGATCTCCTTTAGCCGGTTACGCTATGTTTTTCTTTCAACCTTTTTCTCATGCCAATGGAAATAATAAATTAATACGTATACGTTCTTTTTATATAAATTAGAGATACTAAGTAGTTAATGACAAATTTCTTTAAAAGTTAACAAATCATTAATGTAATATAATATTCTTCTAATAACATATTTGTTAATTTACAATATTCCAATTAAAATCTGATCTAAATCAGCTAAATTTAGTTTCATTTAATCCATTGACTAGTTGATGACCTACACATGATATAGAAAAGTTGTGCACAACAAAATATATTGGCAATAGTTGCCAACTTGCCAATATATGTTATAGAAAAAGATGAATTTTCAATAGACAAAGGGTGAAGAACTTTAAATATGATTAAATTTTTTTTCACCTAAAAAATATTAGTGGAGAATTTAAACCTATGGAACCTTATGAGTAAAATGTTTACTTAGCACCAGTCAATTGCGGCTTACCACACTACCATAGGTTTGGAGAAGAAACGATTATGGTGGGGCCCACAGTGGGGTCTCTTATCAGTTTCAATGATGTGGTCCGCCGCATGATTCCCGACCCACGGCCGACCACGCACCACACCGCCGTCCTACGTGGACTAAGGCTGTCCACATCAATGTCTAAAGTGTGAAAGTCTAATGAAGTTGTTTTATCTTTGCCATAATGTTGTTACATTAGACTACAATGCATTCATGTACCACGTTAATTGTGTAACTTAGTCTTCAATGCTTCCATATGCCTTACAGAAAGTCAGTTCAGGTAAATAATAATGTGACCTTTTCCCATGCCTACTTACAATTCTAGTTAAGTATTGTAGGCCACAAAGACACTGGTTTATTTCTTCATTGCGAACATTTAAACAATAAGTATGCATTTTGTTGTAATGATGACCTATATGGTTTTATTCCATGAATTTAGATGTACTCTATCTGGATACGAATAAGCTTTTTGTTGGATATTCCAGTCGTCAAATCAATGCACGAAAATATGGAAAATAAATTAAATTTATTTAAGCATATTTTTTAATGGACTCTAGTTCAAATAATCTGAAATTAAATTTTTATATTGGTGGTTTGTATTCCAAATATTAAAAGATTTGAAATTCATATTTAATTCAAAATTTTAAGATAATAAATTTATAAATTTTTTTTATATATTAGTTTTTGTGTTTATTTATATTTAATGGTTAATATTGATCCAACTTACATAAAAAAAAGTTAAATATGTTCTTTTATTGGTGAACTATATTATGAAGAGTTATGTTTTTTTTTTATTGAAAATGCAAGTTTATTGTATCTTTGTATTTTATAATCTCATGTAACTCATTCTTACCACTAGACTAGTTTGTTATGTAGTAAATGAAATTTCATTATGGATTCTAATATAACATTTGTGGTTGTAAGTTTTATAAGGAGTTTCAATTAGAAAACAATTATTTTCATTCATCAAAACTATTTCAATATAGTGTTCTTGCACTTGAAAGAAGATAATATTACACACTATATATTACAATTGCTCTTTACTAGAAATATGAAATAAAACATAATTTTAAATGCTCAAGATAAAGTGAAAAAATACACTTATTTTCTTTATTTTTCTCTCAACCACCAACTTTTGCCTCAACTTAGCATTCTTCTTCTTCTTCTCCCTAAGTCATCCCTCTATCATTTGTTCACCAAAAGAACAATATTTTTCTTTAGAACAATCATGTTCTTCTTCTTCTTCCTCTTCCTCCACTTCATCAACTCACTGAAAGAAGTTATAGTGGGAATGAGTCTACCATAAAAACAACCAACCATTAGTGAAAACTATTACAACCAAAATTATGGACTAAATTCAATAACAATATTAGATTTTCTTACTTACCAATTTCTACATCTCTAAAACATTCTTCCTTTATAAGGTGTTTGCTTCACATCTCTAAAACATTATTCCTTTGTAAGATGTTTGCTTTTAGAAGAAGAAAGCTAAACCTATAGATGTGGAGGTACTAGTTGAAGAAGAATGACAAATCTCTAGATGTGGATGTCTCAAATGAAGAAGAAAGACAAACCTCTAGAAGTGGAGGTCCTAGTTGAAGAAGAACGACATCACTTTTCCATTTGAAACTCTAAATAAAACTCAAAAAACAAACACATCCATGTGGACGTTATATTAGAATCTACACTGGAATTCTATTTGACACACATGACTTTCTTAAAATATAGAGATGCAATAGGCCTACACTTTCAATAAATGGACAAAACATAATTCTTCATAATGATTTAAGAATATGTTAAGTGAAATTCAATGTTAAAAATTTATAACCGACTTTAAAAGTACTAATGTTTTCACTTTCAATTTCATTAAAGGATTACACTCCATTAACTCCTCCTCCTCTGTGTGATCTCCTCTATGTGATACTTGTGTGAGGTGTTGTTATTTTATTCTCTCTTATAAGATAGCTCTTTTTTATATGAATGTACTTCTTCATAATGGTGAAATTGATTAATCTATTATTATACTATTTTTATTTGTCTTCATCTTCTTGGCTTGATTTTTTTTTTCAACTAAATAGGGACAAAAGCAAAATATAATTTCTTTTCATAAATCATGAAAAAAAATACAATAATGTATGATTTATAAAGAGGAGAAGACAAGGGAGGAATTGTGATGTTGCAACCATGGTAAAGGAATTATGATGTTGCCTCCATGGTAAGGGAGGAAGTCGGAATGATGGAATGAATGAGTGCATGGATTAATGTGGAATTTTTTTTTGAGACAATGTTAGTTTTAGTGGAGAATTAAATTTCTTTATTTGTAATAAATTTTCAAATTTTCCTTTTTTAAGTCTTATGTTTTTTACTAAGACTTGTTCGGTTGTAATTCTGGAATAAGATTATTTGGATAAAATTATAGAATAAGTTCGTTTCATTGTAATTATAGAATAAGTTTCTTGAATGGTGTTCTATAATAGGTTTGCTTGTTTTTAAATTGTAGAATATTTTATCAAACTTTTCAAACTTGAAAGTTTAGGATCGAGGCAAGAAAGGCATGAAACAAGGCCATTTGAAACACTAATTCAAGGTAAGGTTTAGAAACTTTTGCAATCACGAAAAGCAAGCAACTAAGGTAAAGAAAGCATGAGAAAAACATTTGCGACAAAATTAGAGATGAAAAAGTGAATTTTCTTAAGGAATTATGGACAAATTTTATATCTTTTTAAAATTTAAATTGCCATCAAGGAAGGTTTCATATGTTTTAGTTTTATTATTAATTTGAGTATTCAAAACTCTTATTGTAGGAGCTCTCGTACCTTTGTAAGATGACTTTTAAAAGAATTAGAATATTGTTGAGAATTGTGAGACACTAGGATAGTTCTCTTGAAAGTATGACATTCTCTTTTATTAAGTCTTATTTTAAGTTCTTAAGAGTTAAATTATGATTCTTGTTCTCACTTATATTTAGAGGTCATCTTAAGTTACTTAATTTTTTTTCATCTTATTTTTGCTCCATCTTTTAATTTTCTTGTTACTATAATACCTGTCAACTTTGATTGCATTTTCTATATTAAATCTGTTACTCACACTTAAATATGGGTTTCATGCCCATATGATTGAACTCAATTGAATTCCAAGCCAATATTAGATTCACTTATATGGTTATGAACTTATATTCGGTTGATTCCTCTAATTCACTATCACAAGTATATTGGATTTAATGAATTGTAAAAAGAGGTGCCATTTGGGGGAAGATTTTTTTATGCCCATATTTAGGGTTCCATCAATGAGAGGGAAACAAAGTGAAATCTTTATGCACTATAAGGAAATAAAAACAGCGAAGAATAAAAAAATCTAAAAAAAATGTAGGTTTCACTGAATCAATTAAGATATGAAACTACTTTTGAGATTAATCTAAAAACCTTTCTAGATTAGTTAAAGTTGGAACCAATCTTATAGGTTTTCATCTTATTACAAAATTACAATTACATTTATTTTTAAATAGCTTATTGTTTAAGTGATTTAATTTTTCTTGTAAAAACTTCTGTTTATACTAATGGCTTAAACAAATTATATATATATATATATATATATATATATATATGTTTTTTTAATAGAAATAAAAAAATACTAATATTGCATCAAGATATTGCTTGTCATCTCAACAAGATTGAACACCATGACTAACATGCTTGTTAGCGTATTGGTTACTCTCCATAAGAATATAAAACAATTAAGTCGTTCTAATCTACCACAAGGTTAGTGTACAATCATGATGAACTTAAACAATCAGTTGAGAATCATACCCAATTATAGCTAATTAAACATAAAGAACTGTTAGTCTTAACAAAGATAACATTTTTAATCCTTTCGAAATCCATGTAAAATTCTCAAAATAGAACAAGTTTCTTCTCGTATAGATAGCTTGAAAACAGCAAATAGACTAGATTGAATAATTGTTCTTGTTTGCACATTCCATGGTCCTTCAATGAAGTCAAGAACAAAAGAAATAAAATCAGCTTGATGCTACAACGAAAGCACCTGTTAATCCAACTCCATAGTTTGATACAAAACTATAATCATAAAATAGATGTTGCATAGTCTCAACATCAGTTCCACAATCGTGACAGTTATTTGAAACTAAAGTCATTCCTCTTTTGATAAGATTATCATCTATATAGATAGTTTGTTAAGCAAGATTTGCCACATCAGAAAACATATTGATGGAGGAATAAATTTTCTCCGTATGAGTAGACCAACTTATTGTACAGGTAGAGAAGAAGAGAGGACAAGTAGTTCAACTTTAAGCACCGTTTGCCAAATCTGTTATAGGAAGAACCATGTTATTAATAGAATATGTAAAATTCATGTTGAACCATCAAAGGAGTAATTTTTGCGCATATTTACGAAAATAAGTGTTTGTTTGATTTACGAAAATGGATGAATCCTATCTATGTGACACATTTGTTTAAAAAAATGTGATAACATTTCCTAACAACATCAAAATTTTTAATTTTAATTAAAATCGTATTTAGGTGACATGATATTATTAGAAAAAATAAAAAGAAATAACACTATTTAAGTGTCAATAATAACTTCTGTTAATTAAAAAAAATAAATTATTTGAACAAATCAATAAATAAAGAAATTTATAGAGAAATAATAAATTTCAATGTAGTTCAAACATATAAAGACCAAAAGTCATTAAAATTGTATACTGAAATGATCTTTTTGAATAATAACTTCTAGTAATTATCAAATTTTTTAGTAAACAATAAATTCAACATAGTTTACAAGCATAAGATTAAAAGTCATTAAAATTGTATCAAATAGTGTTTTAATTATATTAAAATGGTGTTTTGATCCAAACCAATAAAGAAAGATGTAATTTGATAAAGAAAACAACAAATTTCAAAGTAGTTCAGAAAGAGAAAACTACAAGTAATTTTTTTTTTTTAAATTATCATGATTACTGAAATTGTGTTACAAAATAACATGATTTTCATTATACTCTTTTTCACTAAAATTATATAACATAGATATGATTATAATTAAAATTAAAAAAATTCTGAAATTGTGTTTTCATATCATTCTTTTTTAGACAAAATCTTGTCACACATATCTCACTTACCTATTTTCATAAATAAATAAATAAAAACACTCATTTTCATTAATATGTAAAAAGTTTACATCATTTTAGTGATTTAACAGTAAAACTTACCATATATTTGAACAATAAATATATCTAATATTGAGAACTTGTCTAGCATAGTCAATAAAAATATAATTATATTTATATTTTTTACACAATTTTACCAAAAGAAATGTGTACCATTTCATTAATTTAAGATTGAGACGTGTTAAATGAGAAATAAGATTCACAAATTCAATTAATAAAAAATTATAATATATATATATATATATATTAATATATTTTTTACATAAATTTACTAAAAGAAATTTGTGCAATTTATTAATTTAACATTGAGATATATTAGATGAAAAATGAGACATGCAAGTTCAATTAAACTTACACAATTTGTAGTTAAACATAATAGTGTGTTTAAAAGAATGTGTTCTTAACAGTTATGTGTTTAATAATAGTTAAAATTTCAAAATTTAATACAAATGAGAAAATTCTTTTATTTAGATTACCATTTTAAATGTGAAAAGGTTGTTTCTTTTTTACAATGTATTTTGAGAGAAACATATGTTTTAAAAAATAGTAATATATATATTACTATTTTTAAACAGTACCCAACTCGCCCCATACACAGCCATATATATTATTACATGCATGTAAAATTGGATATTTCAGTAAAAATGCGTGGATCATTAGTGTAAGTTGTAGCGTACCTGAGTCCTGGTTCATGATTATTGGTAAATTTTTAATGTAGATTTTTTTGTACAATTATTAACTTAAAGTGGTTTTACTCACATATTTTGCAGGTTATTTATAATTAACATTATCAAATTCAATTCAACTTAATATTTAAATTAATTTATTTTTATTGTTGAACATTATTTAATGGAGTAAATAAATCTTAATTTAAAAGGTCTTAATGTATTTTCACAGGTGCAGATCGATCCACTTTACCTACAAATTCTGTGGGACAGATGCCACTGATAAAAACTAAAGTCCGTTTAAAATGCGGGTTATGCAAATAGATTCTTTTACAGTAAGAATTTATGTAAGGGAAGACTTATATGGACGAGCTTATCCAAATACCTAATTTTATATAGATGATACAAAATGTTAATGAAAATAATATTATAACCTAGGTTATATATAATATTATAACCTAGTTATGTAAATAATATTTTTATAAATGAAATTTTAAAATTATTATAATTTAGAGTTATGTTTAAAATATTTCGAGTTATCACTTTTTTAAAATAAATTAAGGTTATAGTTTTTAATATTATGTTTCATATTTTTTATATTAGGTTATTTATAATTATTTAACGTTACATATATATATATATATATATATATATATATATATATATATATATATATATATATATATATAATATGTATGTCACTGCATTATATAATGTTGAAGAAAAATAATTAATTAATAAAAATTGTATATTATTTTTGTGTTTTCTAAGTAATTACTATTTCATAAAATTAATAATGAATAATTCTGTCTGTAAATCAGTAAAGAAATTTTTTATTATAAAATTTATTATTATTATAATGTTATTTCTTTTATTTAATTTTAAATTAATTTTAATATCAGAGGATTTGAACTCAATACTACTCACCAGCATGAAAGGATCCATAACCATTGTATTAATAAAAATTTTCGATCATGTTACTATAATTATACTTATAATAATAATAATAAATATTATTTTTATTATTCATATTATTATTATTAATATTATACTATTATCATTATTATTTTTATTATTATAAATATTATTAATATTAATGTTATTATTATTAATATTATTATTAGTATTATTATCATTACTACTATTTATATTATTACTATAAATATTAATATCATTATTATAAATATTATTAGTATTATTTTTAAAATATTATTTTTATTATAAATATTATTTTATTATTATTACCATTATTTTTTATTTTTTTTAATATATTAATAGTATCATTATTGTTAATATTTTTATTATAAATATTATTATTGTTCTTATTAATATTATTGTTATTATAAATATTATTATTATTATTATAATTATTGTTATCATAAATATTATTATTAGAAATATTGTTATTATAAATATTATTATTATAAGTACTATTATTACAAATATTATTATAAATATTATTATTATTATTATATTATTATTATTAATATGTTAACTATTATTCAAGGATTTATCAAAAAATAATTTGATGGTAATTTTTTTTTGTCAGTAATTCTCAACGGATTAAATTTATTGGTAAATTAACCATAAACTTTTTTATTGTTAAAATCTTTCGATAATAACATTTTATCGATGGATAAAATTCTGTTAGTAATTTATGTTTTTCTTTGATGTTTATTACAATGAATTAAAGGAAATAAAATTTATTTATTTTCATAAATATATTTGAATACGGAAGTACAAAATATATTTGTTTTGTGATATTATTAATATATCAATAAAATAACATTTTTATTTTTTTAATTCTTAAATATTTGTACTGTGATATTATTTGATATAATAAAATTATTTTTTTTATTTTTTAATACTTTCTCTCTAGTTGTAAAAAGAGAAATGGTTTATCCAAACTTGAATTATAAACAATGAAATTGTTGTGTTGGGAAATATAGTAGGAAATACATCAACTAATGGTTCAAGACTCCAATATGAGTGGTTTTGAGTAATATAATTTTTCACTTAGTGGTAGAAAAAGTGACAATTGATTTCAATATACTTTGTTCACTTTTAAAATATAAGACTACAATACACATAACTTCTTAATTATCACAAAAATGTTTCATAGAAAAACTATTAAAAAACCAAGATTATTGAGAGACCTTTGAGGCATGTCAATTCACAAGCAATATAAGTTATGACATGATATATAACTTTGAACATTAGATTGAAGTACAACATGCTTTTTTACTATGTCAAGCCACCATGTTAACAAAAAAAAAACATATAATAACAAGTGATGGATTTCCGACCAAGTATATTTCAAGTATGATCCAAAATAACTATAACACATTCTTTGTTAGAACAATCTCATTTTCATGGTGCATGACATAATGAAAAAAATGAATTTGACTATCTCAAATTCATTAGATTGAAGTACAACATGTCTTTTTACTATGTCAAGCTACCATGTTATCAAGAACAAACATATAATAATAAGTATTAGATTTTCAACCAAGTATATTTCAAGTTCAATCCAAAATAACTATAACTCATTTTCGTTAGAATAATTTCATGCCCATTGTGCATGAGATAATGCAAAATAAATTTGACTATGTCCAAATGAAAACTATAGGTGCATGCATAAATCTACTGGCAAGACTAATATCATAAATAACGTGAAGTTGAGTAATAGTAAGATAAATGACCTTACCCATCATTTTTTGATAGTCTTTGATAGCTTGTAAAGGTGTTCTTTTTTGTCAAGCTTAAACTTATTATCCAATAGAGTAAGAGTTAGCCTGAGTTTATAATCTCGTCGTCTTCAAGTAAATCAAGAATATACTTTCACTAGTTAAGGAATGAGCCTTTACTAGAAGTTGTCATTTAATTTCAAAAAATTAGTTTAAGTAATTGATATCCTTGATGAAAAATGAGAGTGAAGGTGGGTTTGAGTTAAAAGATAGCATGATCACTATTTTTAAAAATAATAAGGTCATCAACATAAATATTACCATTGGTTCATTTGAAACCTCACATACAAATAAAGATGAATCTGTAACACTTCTTAAAAAAAGAATTCTTGAAAGACAACATTTAATTTTTCATGTCAAACATGTGGAAATACCCACAAAAAGTTAATCTACACTTCTTGGGTATCTTAGTAGTAATTTTTGTATACTTCTTCAACATCCTCATTAAAAATACATTTTTAACATCAATTCTCCTCATCGATCATCCATAATTCAATGAAACAAAAAGAAAATATGTATAATGTTTATTTTAGCAAAGTGAGAAAAAAATATATTGCTAGTCTACTCCAAGTGTTTGTGTTTAAGTACACCCTTGAGCTACAAGATAAACTTTATTTCTATCTATTGTGCCATCTAAATTAAAATTCTATCAACAATGTTTTTCCATTAGAAAGTTTACCAATAGTCCAAGTATGATTTTTATCAAGGGCTTGAAGTTCTTCATGCACAACCTTCCACCAAATTTCATAAGTTTGCATTTTAAAAATTTCAAAACTCATGTAAAATAGATATATCAAAGAGAAATGTTGGATGATTTAAAGTGAATCAATAATAGATTATATACTTGGAGATAAATCACAAAATGGCAAGAAAAGAAAATCTTGCGGTTTGATAAAGGTCCACAATTTCAAGTATGATATTAATGATGATAAGAATAATATTGGCACTTTGAAATCATACACTTAGTTAATGATGGTTCCTATCAGGAACAATAAAAAAAAAAGTTCTTTTTTTGTCCAAAGATCACTAGTAAAAAAATATATTATATCGGTTGTAAAAGGTCTTTTACATCAGTTTTGTCATTGATATTGATACAGATAATGTAGAAAGTCCATAACTTTTTATATCGATTTTTCAACCGATGTACAATATACCAATATTACATTACTTATAAATATAATTGACGGAAAAGAATGTTTAAAAGAGCAAAACAAAAAAATGATACTTATTACATCAGTTATAAGTTGAAATTAATGTAATATGTGACTTTTTATATTGGTTATAGCTATAACTGATACAATGTGATATAATGTTAAATAAAATTACACATCCTTAAGGATTAAATTTGTAAGAAATGTTGTCACCATAAAGCGAGACCTTTTTGAAGAATTTTATTTGCAATAGGTAAGGTACATAGTTATTTACGTAAAAAAATTTAACATTAGATAATCTATAAATATCTTCAATTTACCAATAAATTTTTTATATTACATACTAATTTTAACAATAGATAATCACAATTTTTCTTATCGTAATATGTAGTTTTAATCGTTATCTTAATACTTTAGTAGTTTTATAAGTACAAGATAAAAAAAAGAAAGTAAACTATATCCTTACATATTTTGTAATAATTTAAATTTATTAATTTATTTACTTCATACATAAGTAAATTGAGAATAGCAAGTATAGGGATCAGTATATAAATGCTCAACAAATAAAAATTTATGATTAAAATTACTTTATGATATATATACCGACTACAAATATATTTTTAACACATAATTACGGGATTAGTTACTATAATATCATTCTTATAGAAAGATATATAATTTCTTAATAGAACTTTGTTTTAGGTTGAATTCTTAAATCACTCTGCTTGTATTTCTCTTCACTTTATTTTACATTATCTTAACTCCTTTATAAATAAAAAAACAAATCACGCGAGAATCTAGAAAGGGAAATAGAGATCAGGTTGTAATAGTAATAAGTAAATATTAGCTTTAGAACTTAATTACTAATGGAGGACATAAGAGGGTAAATTATGGCTTAGTATACGCTTTCCTTATCTTTTGATCCAAACGCCGAACAAAAGAACCAAGCAATAAATAAAGGTAAATAGTTTGCATCCAAATTAGGATATTAGAACGACACGTGCACCATAAATATTATGATTACAAAATTACTACTAATGAGCAATGATTTTGCGTAAAAGATGTGATTTCACTAGCCACTAAACAATGCTTGCTGCATGCGTTTCACTTCGCTTTCTTCCTATTTTGTGACCAATTGAGCCACGTATTTCCCTAACTGGACCACCTCAGATCATGGAAGATTTATTTCAAACTCTCACTGTTCTAACTGCTTCAGCAAAATCTAATAAGGTTTTGCTGATCAATAGTAACAGTGAATAATTAAGTATCATTTGACATGACTACTCCGACAAATCATTACATCCAAGTTCGTTATATATGTCATTGTAATACGTAATGAAAGGGATTGCATCCAATTCAAGTTCTCCAAGTCGAGCCACATTTCCTTTTCCTTCAACACAAAACATGAGTAATTGGCATTTTCGCTCGTGAGATGCGTGAACTTTTACGTTGGATTTGAATTCTAATAGTTTGTTTAATTCAACTGTGTATATAAACTTGGAAACAAATTTCTTTTCTAGTTTTAGTTTGAGTTGAGGAATAAAGAATACGAGGATGGTGTGTAAGAGAAGGCATGTTCATAGTTAATTGGAAGGGATTTTGTTTTTAAGTCTTAATTTATTATATATACGTTTATCTTCTACGTCAAGGTGGGAAACAAAAGTTCACCAACCCACCTAAGACATGTTGGTTGATCCCACAACTCAACCTACGTTCATTACCCCATTTCCTCATTCCCTTCTTTGAAATAACACTTCACAAAAGTTCTACAATTGGTGTATTCAACTGAACACAATTTGGCTTTAGAAAACGAAAAGCACGAGAAAACATTCATGTAAATAATCCCTCTTGATTATCCTTTTGTTTAGACCATAATTAATTAACTTGAGATCATCTTGCTTTTTCTATTCATCACGTGGAAATATAAATTGTCGTTGTCAATTTAGATACACACTACATAATAAATGTGAGCTAACTTGGATTAGAGTTGTGTTGGAATAAGGTAAATTTGGATTTGGGCCATACTAAGTTGAATTGGCATATGGGTTAAATGGTAAAATGATAAATGTGTTTGGATATTTTTTTTTTAAATCTTCTATGAAAAATAATTAAAATAAAATAAATCATTTCACATGTTAAAATAAATTTAGTCGTAACTTAAAAATTCTTTTGCCTCTCCCTTGATGTAATGTAACTACTTTCTCCATGTTTAATTGTACCACTACCAAAAAAAGCTTTATCATACAATTCTAAATAGGGTGGTTGCTAAGAGTTTTTTTTTGCGTCTCAATGGAACTAAGGAAATCATGTCTTCCGAATAATTCGGATGTATTTTTATTCTTGTGTTTTTCTAAATCATTAACAGTTTTTTTCACAATCAAGATTTTAAATTTAGTGTTTTTGTTTTTTTTTTTTTCTTTTAATACCAAATTTCAATGTCATCGAATATAATTTCTCTCTCGTGAAGTTTTGTCGTTAAACGTAACTCAATTAGAATTCAAACGTAACCTTAATATATCATGAGACATAGTCGATCTCAATTAATATGTCAACAATTAATTTCGAAAAAATTTGCTTAGTATATGCAACATTAATTAATAGAAATAATTTATGTTATTCTACAAGTTATACAAGTATTATATTGATTCTTGAATGACTTTTTTGTTTTCTTAAATGAAAATTTACCATCAAAATTGTAAGAATTATCATGTTTTAGATAAGTTTCAAGATGTTTGTAACATAATTTCAAATAATAATTGGATTATTTACGTCTTTAAACACTAAATAAAAATAAATAAATAAAACATTTCATGTATATTTTTATTACTCGCATTAGTAAGCAATATCTTTTGTTTGCAAATTTTTATTGAAGTAAAAGATCTTATTGCAAATAAGAAAACTTGAAATTGGGCTATTTTTCGAATTTCCTTTTATATATTCCTTACTGTTCTTGGATCATAGATAAAGATTAAATTTATATAGCAATCAAACAGCTTTTGAAATCCCTTCTAAGATGGTTTCAAAGCTATTAATGGACTCAAACTAAAAGGTAATACTAAAAGCTTAAAGTTTTCAATTCCATGACTTGTTAAAGGTTTAACTTCCCGCATAATTGGATTATTATCTTGGTTAACTAGTAGAAGTAAAATTTCTTGTATATATGTCTAATGTGAGTTTTGACTATACACATACATTCAACAAAAACTTGGATACTTGTATCTTAAACTTGAAAGCATTAAACACTTCTTTGGTAGGTGATATGTTGAGACGCAATAGCAAACAATAATAGTTTCATCCTGAATATAGTTACCAGGATCAATGTTCTTGCAAAAAGATCGGTTAGCTTCAACAAGCAACTATATCTTTTTGTTCCTTGACTTAGCGATCTTGATTGCTCTGATTATCCTAGTTGTTCCTCAAGTCTTCGGTCATACCAATTCTGGGTGGAGGTCTTGCATGCACTCCGACGCTCAAGTCAGTATAAATCTAAGTAAAGCAGGGTAAAGTTGGGTAAAGTAACAATACCTGATTCCATGGGACCTCCTCTTCCTTTTATAGTGTTTGAATGGGCCTTGGAGTGAATGGGCCTAAGGCCCAATGTGACCTTCCTCTTAGTGATTGCCACGTGTCTTGGTGTTTGCATCTTTAGTTTGATAACTCGAGTGTTCAATACAGTTTGTGTTGTTTAGTTCTCGGTTGGCCTTATGCTAGCCGATCACCATTCGGTTGGCTTACCTTTCCCTCTTCTGCAACTATGTATTGGTTTAGTTAGTCGGTTCTCCTTATAGTACATAGGTCCCCCAAGTACTTGAGGGTACGAAGTGGCCGAGAAGGACTTTTTGGGTGTTTTGGGTGTGCAGGTATGTGATCGGTCAGAATGGTGGCGTGTTGTCTATGGGAATGGGAGATTCCGACCCAATTTTTCACACCTGCTTGGTAATCGTGTCATGATGTGACAACTTAGTTGTTGTGAACCTTTGATCCGGCGTGGATCGGATGGTGGCAGTTGTGTCACGTTTCAACTTCTGCCCTTATAAATATGGCTCGCGGTGGGTCACGAGGGGTGCTCTTTGTGGTTTTGGGTTCTTGGCCTGATCTTCCTGAGCAAAGCTACTTCTCGGTCTTCTTTCTAAGGTAATCTCAAAAATGGTTTCCTTTTCTGTTGCTACTTATTCGTCCTCTGAGCAGTTGGGATCTTCGAGTGGATCCGAGACGCCTTCTCGCTCCTCAGTTCCTAGTTGTCATTCCTTTATGGTATCCTTAGGTTCCATCCTGACCTCGTCGTTGACCCGTGGATCTAGATCAGTTACTGCAACCATTCTTTGTTTCACATCTCTCTTGATCGATGTCATTGTCAGTGTAAGCCTCAGGCTTGTTACATAACATTCTCGGGCGGTTCGCTGGTCCGCAAGGTATGGTGTGGAGACGATGGCTCCCAACTTATTCATAGACGGCCGCCCCAAGAATGCGTTATACGATGTGTTGACGTCAACTATCAAATACCTCACAAGTATAGTCCGGTGACCCCGGTCGGCCCTGCCAAATTTGGTGTGCAAATCACCATAGCTCCTGGTGACGCCTTCTCGCCCCTTAGTTCCTAGTTGTCATTCCTCTACGGTATCCTTAGGTTCCATCCTGACCTCGTTGTTGACCCGTGGATCTAGATCAATTACTGCAACCATTCTTTGTTTCACATCTCTCTTGATCGATGTCATTGTCGGTGTAAGCCTCAGGCTTGCTACATAACATTCTCGGGCGGTTCGTTGGTCCGCAAGGTGTGGCGTGGAGACGATGGCTCCCAACTTATTCAAAGACGGTCATCCCAAGAGTGCGTTATACGATGTGTTGACGTCAACTATCAAATACCTCACAAGTATAGTCCGGTGACCCAGGTCGGCCCTGCCAAATTTGGTGTGCAAATCAACATAGCTCCTGATGTCCACTCTTTCCCTGGAGAATCCCACTATCTGCTCGTCTAAGGGAATGATGGCATCCTCGTTTAAGCCCATTTTCTTGAAAGTCTTTCAGTAGAGGATGCCTACTAAACTTCCTTGGTCAATTAAGGTCTTCCTAATCTCACATCTAACCACCTTGATGGCTATAAACATCGGATCATCCTGTCAGGTGTCGATGTTTTTGAAATCTTGGTCAGTGAAGATAATGTCGGGCATACTCCGCTTCGGCTGACGGCTGATCATGTGCATGCTTTTGATAGCTCTCATATGTCTTTTCCTCGCCAAATGTGATGGTCCTCCTCCTCCAAATCCTCCTGAAATAGTGTTAATTATTGTTTGGTTGTCACCGTTGCGTGGTCTTGGGCTTCTCTCCCAAGACCGGTCAATTCTCGTCCGATCATCTGCCCTCAGTCGAGGGCTTCTGCTCTCTGGGGTTCTCGCTCTATGCCGACTGTACTGTTTCTGAACCCTTCTGCACATCAAACTGTAAGTGACCAGCCTATATCATCTCTTCTATTTTGTCTCTTAAAGCTATGCATTCTTCAGTGATGTGACCGTAGTTGTAATGGTACTAGCAATGTTTGGTCTGATCAGCACGGGGAGGTGAGGGAAACTTGCACGATGGCGTGATGAGCTCGGCACTATAGTACAATCAAATATATTATAAGGATGCATTTTATAGCTTAAAACCTTGTCCTTTTGGTCTCTTGAAATTTTAGCAAGGTTGAAATTTAAAGAGTTTATTTCTTCATGAAGTTTTACTACTTTGTTGGGAGGTTCTTTTCTTGTAAATGAGTCATTTTATTCTTTATCATTTTTTTCTTTAAAATATCAAACTTACGGGTAGTGACTTTTTTTTAGATATGTTTAGATAAATTTTTTTATTAAAAAAAACTTCTATGAAAAATAATAAAAATAAAATAAACTTTTTCGCATGTTAAGATAAATTTAGTCGTAACTTAAAAAATCTTTTTCCTCTCACTTGATGCAATCTAACTACTCTGTCCATGTTTACCACTAACAAAAAGCTTTTATCATATAATTCTAAATAGGGTGGTTGCTAAGGTTTCTTTTGTCTCAATGGAACTGAGGAAATAATATCTTCCTATATAATTCGGATATATATTTTCATTCTTGTCATTTTTTTTAAATCATTAACAGTTCTTTCACAATCAAGATTTTAAATTTAGTGTTTTTGTTTTTTTTAATGTATTATTAAATTTAGTGTTTTTTTAAATACCAAATTTCAATGTACATCGAATATAATTTCTTCTCATGATGTTTTTATCGTTAAACGTAACTCAATTAGAATTTAAACGTAACCTTAAGCTATCATGAGACATAGTTGAACTCAATTAAGATTTCTACAATTTTAATTTCGATAAACTTTACTTAGTATTTGCAACATTAATTAATAGAAATACTTGATGTTATTCTACAAGTTATACAAGTATTATACTGATTTGATTGTTAAAATTTCTTGAATGACTTTTTATTTTTTAATGAAAATTTACCATCAAAATTGTAAGAATTATCATGTTTGTAACATAATTTCAAATAATAATTTTATTTAAGTCTTTCAGTACTAAAAAAATAAATAAATAAAACACTCTTCATGTACCTTATATTAGTCGCATTAGTAAGCATGTCTTTTGTTTGCAAATTTTTATTGACGTAAAAGATCTTATTGCAAATAAGAAAACTTGTAATTGGGATATTTTTCGAATTTCCTTTGATGTATTCCTTACTTTTCTTTGATCATAAATAAAGATTAAATGTATATATCAATCAAACAGCTTTTGAAATCCCTTCTTAGATGGTGTCAAAGCAATTAATGGACTCAAACTAAATAGTAATAAAAGCTATAAATTTTTCAATTCCATGACTTGTTAAAGGTTTAACTTCACGCATAATTGGATCATTATCTTGGACAACTAGTCAGGTAAAAAAAATTTTGTATGTCTAATGTGAGTTTTGCTTACACGTACATTCGACAAAAACTTATTGGATACTTTTATATTGAACTTGAAAGCATTAAACACTTCCTTGGTAGGTGATATCTTCAGATTTTCCATGGCAATAGCAAACAATAATAATTTCATCCTGAATATAATTTCCCCTCTTCCCATGATCAAATCTATTATTAGGATGCATTTTATAGCTTAAAACCTTGTCCAAACTTTTTGGTCTCTTGAAATTTTAGCAAGGTTCAAATTTAAAGAGTTTATTTAGTTTTACTATTTTGTTGGTAGTTTTTCTTTTCTTGTAAATGAGTCATTTTATTCTTGAAAATTTCTTCAATTTTGAGGTTGTGTATGTTATGAGGTAGATGTTTGCTTTTTCTTCTCCACAAACGAGGAAAGATTGAAGCATTTCTATGTTGTTATGAAACTTTTGTTTTTCCTCTTCTTATAGGAGACTTTCTTCTTATCCTTATTTAGCTAGAACATTCTAACTTAAAAGGTTTCTTATATTAATATTGTATAATAAGTTGTAATTTGTTTTCTTTGTCATGCTTCCTAGAGGTAATACGAGTTCATCTTTTCAGAACTTTTCTTCATTTTAAGACTTCTCACACTCTTCCGCATTTATAACCTTCGAACCTTGGATAGGGTTACTCATTTGTACTTTTAGACAATGGGAGTTGTAACTTGAGGGTACCAAAAAAATTTTAATTAGAGTTCTTTCTTGTCTTCTTTTAATCTCTTGTTATTCCTCTTGTAAATCTTCTTCCATATAATATTTGAATTATTTTGTAAGTTTTTTCTCTTTATCTCTTCTATCTTGTTTCCTTGATAAAGAAGTTGTTGTTGTTTTGAAATCAATAATCACTTTCTGATTATTTAAGAATTTGTCCTAAATGAAGGTGAAAAAATTGATAGAAAATATATCATTGTTTGTTTGGATGCAAGACATGTTTAATTATGAAGAACAAAGGTTAAAAAAAATTGTAGAAAACAAAACAAGATTAGAGATTTTGTGATTACCAAATACAAACTGTTTTAAAATCCCACCTAAAAATACCAAGAACAAGAAAGGAAAAAGAAAAGAGAGATAAAAGAGTGTGATCAAGAGTATAGATCTAAAGAATTAGAAAAGTTTCAATATTCAAGTAAAGAAGATGAAAAATACAATAAAAATATATATGTAATAAAACTATTAAAAAAAATAAATGTTTGTGTTTAAATGAAGAGGTGGACTTTAAACCTAACTCAACCTTACAAAATCGGCTTGTAAGGTGAGGTTTGCACCCATTTTATAAACTATTGAAATGTCTCATCTCTAGTCGACGTGGAATCTCCAACACACCCCCCTCACGTCGAGACTCCTTAACTTGAGCATGAAACTTATATGTAAAGATGGTCCGATAACGTTCCAATAGCGGGTGGTCCAATAGGCCCAACAACCTTGCTAGGATAGGCTCTGATACCATATCAAGGAGTCGAATTTAAGCCTAACTCAACTTTACAAAACCGGCTTGTAAGGTGAGATTTGTACCCACTTTATAAACTATTGAAATGCCTCATCTCTAGTCGATGTGGAATCTCCAACAGTTTAGTTTAATTATATCAGTAACATATATAAAAATCTAATTCAGATTGATAGTGTAACATGATCATTTTATTTTTGTGTTTTTTTTTCAAATAAAATAATTGTTATAATTTATCTTCTTAAAAATATATATTTTTCTTTAACTTTTGTGATTATTTACTTTAATATTTTGTAGATAAGAAGACCATTAAAATTAAATTCTAGAAGGGTCAATGTATGTGAGTTTATTAATGTTAAGCAACTTGAAACACTACAACAAAAATTAAAATTATTGATGAGACAAATCCATCAAAAACACTCAAAATCCATCGTATTTATTGACGAATTTTCGACAGAAATAAAATTCATCGATAAATTGGTTATAGGTAATTTATCGACGGATTTTTTAAATCCAATGGTAATTAGAGATGGATTTACCTGTCGACGAATATTAATTTATTATAAAAATTAATATCCGTAATTAGCAAAAGATTAAATCCGTCAGTAAATCTATTAGTAATGATATTTTACTGACGAATAAAATTTCGTTGATAAAGTTCCGTCAATAATTTAGTTTTTTCTTGTAGTGAAACAAGTACATGTATTTGTATAACATGTTTTTTTCTAAACTTAAATAAATAATTATTAAAATTAGTATTGATTTATTTTTGCTAATTTCTTTTAGGCCGATATGTTGTTAAGAAGTGATGTGGACATACAATTAATACAAAACTTTCAAAGAAAAAGAGAAAATTAATGGTAATGGACAAAAACATTTGACATCCAATTTTCTCGTTCATGTTTTAAGCTTTGTGAAAAATATACAAAATGTTTCAAGCTTTGTGTATACATCAATAAGTTTCTTTTACAAGTTAAAACTTGAAAAGAGATATTTGAAGATCATCCAATTACAAGGTAGGAACATATGAATGTTAATATCACTCTATTCATTAAAATGTACTCAATTAATTTTTATTTATAAATTTAATGTATGTTGGCAATATTTTGTTTGGTACTGTTATTAATTTTATTAACTTTATGACTTTAGAATGCATTGTGTTGTATAAAAGAGGACAAAGAACATGTAATGAAACAGTAAACTAACATAAAAATAAACATATAATTTGTGTCAAACATATATCCAAAATAAAGGTAAACCAAATGATATATACGTCTTTAAGATTGGAATTGGTTAATAAATAACAATTATAAAAAATTTAAATTTAAAATAAAGTTACTTTCTTTATATCTATATCTTAAATTTGAATTTTATTTTTTATGATTTTTATATTATAATATTAAATTATTGAAAAATAAATCTAGTTGAAGTAATTAAATTAATTATTGACATAAAATCAATTGTTCAAAAAATATTTGCAATATGTTTCATATGTACAAATTTGTGTAAACTTTACATAGGTTTTAAAGATTTTTTTTTAATATTTCACGTATACAAGTTTGTTTTTCTTCCTTTATCAATCTAACATTATATTACCTTATTTTGTTTATTTTTAATAAAACAAAGAATTCAAAAGTGACGAATGACTAAACATATCAGAAATATGAAAGGTCACAAGTATGAGATCCAATAGAACTTATTTTCAATGGATAAGAAATTATGATGAGTACAAAAATACTTCTATTTAATAGATTTAAAAGCTATATTTTTATTAATATTTAAATTATGAACAGAAATTTTATGTTAAAACATGTAAATAAGATGACATGTGATAATATTTTTAAAGATATCAAAATTTATTTTATGGTTTGTTTATTTCATATGTTGACATTGTAAATTTCAATCAATTAATCGAAAATCATTAACTTGTTATGAAAATCTATATAATCAAATGAAGTAAAACATTAAAAGGTAAAATGTCAAATGACTATTTATTAGAAGATTTATTATTTAACAGTTTAAAGACTCTATCAAATCCAGCAAATTGTATTATTATTTAAATATTTTTAATTAATATATCTATAATTTAACCTTTATTATTCTAAAATATTATTAATTAATTTTTTATTAATATTAATTATTTATTTTATAGGATCAAATTCATTGAAAATTCTACCTACCATTTATTGTTATTTTTGAATTACATATTTAGTTTAAATGTAGTGAAATAGAATTAGGTTTTATGTAAAAGATGCATATTTGATGTTATTGATATTTTATATTTATATTTTATGTTTATCTATTTTAATTAATATTTATTTTGAAATTTTAAATATGATTTACCTATTAATATGACATGATATTTATTTGTGACAACTATACACTATCATAGTTTCTAATAAGAATGATAAAATATTAATAATTAAAAGCAATTAATAACTAATTGTCACATAAACGTTTGACATTAAAATGATAGTAATTATTATTGTAAATTAATAATGTAATAACTTCATTGTCTTATATATCATTATTATCACTATAACATAGGATACTAGTAACTATTAATCTATCACTATTGTTTTATATACTTATATATTTATTATTTATAACTATTTTTGTGACAACCAAACTCATTTTTAAATAATATTTAAAATTATTGTCACATGTATAATAGTTTATTATACAAGAATATTAGTGACAATATTGCCACAAGATATTAATCATAAAATATTTATTATTTTTAATGGTAATTATTTATATCACTGAAATAGTATTTTTATAATGCTAACGTCTTAACATTTTATATTAGTTCTAGGATCAGATCTAGACTTGTATGAATTGGTTCACAACATACTAACTCTCTCCAGTATGCCTTCTCGTAGAATCTAATAATATAAAAATCAAATTAATAATTACAAGTACTGAAGTTATAAACCAACGTAGTATCATTTTATATGTATAGAAAACAATTTACAATGTCTTTACCTATTAAGACCAAATTGAAAAACATGTATATGGCGAAATTATAAGTTCTACTTAAAAATGTGCAACCAAAACCACTAAGAAAGGTACATAGTAAATTGATGCATGTTAATGAAAAGCTTTATGTTCAGTTCCATGACAGAATGATATTAAGTTCAGTTTTAATAACTGAAACCATATGAAAAATTAATTGGTTTTTCGCATATGATGTAAACTTTGAGTCTACGATACTTAACAACAGCCCTTAGAAAAAACAAAATAATCTGAGAGAGTAAAATAAATAGGCAGCCAAAGGTGGGATGAGAAGAAGAAAGAAACCTGTGCTTTGGCCAAGGTAAAACAAAAACAACAAAAAGAAAAGAAACAAAAACATGACCAAAAAGAGAAAAGAAAATGGGGTAGGAAGGTAGGCTATGACGTCAGCTAGGGGGGGAACAACCATCAAGCCATGCGCAAGTCAGTGGTCCTTCCTCTCTTTTATATATGGATTATACCCTTTCCATTCCTCTCTCCCAACACCATTTTTCTTCTCACTCTCTCTCATCATGTTGCTCTCTCCCTCATACTTCTATATTCATCTTCTTACTTTCTCCTTCACCCCATCATCATCATCATTAATTTTGTCCACTTCTTCCTCATTGCACTTCTCTTTAACACTAACACTGATTATCAGCTGACCTGATTACTATCTCTGCATGCCAAATCCAAACATCACATAAACACCAACCAACTTTATCCACCCTAAGACGTTTGCTTTAACTCCACCTCAGAAGACAGCTTACAGGTTTATAAAAAAATTTCATTTGAAAATATTTTATAATTATGTGTTTTGGTTTGTTTCCTCATCGTTATTTTGCATAATTAATTATGTCTAATGTTTACTGATTATACATTAGAGGAAAAATGTTGATGAGAACCAAAAAAAAAGGAAGGACGTAGGGCAAAGGGTAAGGGTAGGGTACCCGAAAAGTTGTAGTTGAAGACTGATGTGTGCTGTGAAAATTCTCGACAAAGGGACAAGAGAGTCAGAGGGTCAGCTTCCACAATGAGACAGACTTTGGCTAATGGCTACTGTGCCTGTGTTGTGTTCTATCTATCTATCTATCCTTAACTTTTTCCCTTTTCTTTTTATTATTATTCCTTAGCCCGTGGCAGGCCTTGATCCAATAAAACGGTGCCTCTCTTTTTGTCCCTCAAGCTTTTAGCTTTCGACCCAACGCGTGCCAAATTTCTGATAACGTCATCTCATCTACCCTTTACCACACTCTCTTTCTTTACTTTCACTCTTACATGTATTTTTACCACCACTTTCTTTTTACCGCCAAGTACAAGTGCAGTGCAGAAATATATATTAACAGATAAAAAGTAGGGTTTGAAAATTTATATTTTGTTGAAAGTTATTTATTTACAGATTTTGAATAAGTTGATGTGATTATTTGAGAATATGTATAATTATGAATGGTAACGTGGATTGGGAAACCCCGTTCTTGATGAATGATTCGCACCATTCACCAACACAAGACAGCATGATTAGCACAAGCCTCTAGCTGTCCGTTTCTCGCAGACCCTTCACAAACAGAGGTCTAAGCTCCAACTCCTCATGGTTTTCATCAAAACCTAACTCTCATGATTTGGTTATTTCCTTTCTCTGTGTACCCAGGGAAGAAATTAATCATTGTTTCTCAAATTATGGGTTTTTGTTTATAACACGCGCTTATTTTTATTTCCTTTTCAATTCAATTCCCTTGAGTATTGCTCTCCACCAAATGAGATGATGCTTATCTCTGATAGCACTTGCCACCTTTTCACCAAGAGGACTCCTATTATATATTTCCTTTTCTTGGCCTTTGCCTTTTTAGCTTTTTGGTTACTGGAGTGTTTTCTCTTTGTTTCTCTTCTTCCACCCTCTCTCTCTTCTCTCTCACATACACATTCATACACAAATAGATTCATTTCTTCAAGCTTATAATTTATACATGATGGAGAAAGTCAAGGGTGGAAGGTATTAATGGTGGTGGTGGTGAATTTGATGCAGTTCCAGTGATTGATATGATGGAGTCGTGTGTCCCACCGGGGTTTCGTTTCCACCCAACAGATGAAGAACTTGTGGGTTATTATCTCAGGAAAAAAGTTGCTTCTCAGAAGATTGATCTTGACGTTATCAAAGAAATAGACCTATATCGTATTGAACCATGGGATCTCCAAGGTATGTATCAACAATTACATAAACCTATTATATATATTACGTATGCTAGCTAGTACTACTTAATTATCCTACAAAAGTAATGCATTATATACTGCACGTTTAGCTGCTTCAATTTATTCAAGTAGAAGCAATCTTCCATTTGTATCAGCTTAATGAAGTTTAAGAAGCAATATTCCCAAACACCCTTTTACACCTTCAGTTCTTTGTGAATCAAAGTAGGGTTTTAACTTCGAAGTTGATCAAACTTTTGTTGAAGAAGTTTTATCCAGCTAGATCTTTTCTTCTTTTTTTAAAAAAAAAAAATTGAGTACGGTTGTGAACAAGTTGAGTTTGGCAGAAAGATGCAGGATTGGGTATGAGGAGCAGAATGAGTGGTATTTCTTTAGTCATAAAGATAAAAAATATCCAACTGGGACAAGAACCAACAGAGCTACCATGGCAGGGTTTTGGAAGGCGACAGGAAGAGACAAATCAGTATACGAAAGGACCAAACTTATTGGCATGAGAAAGACCCTCGTTTTCTACAAAGGAAGAGCCCCTAATGGACAAAAAACTGATTGGATCATGCACGAGTATAGGCTTGAAACTCTCGAGAATGGACCTCCACAGGCAAGTATCTTTATTATATTGCCCACAAATATACCATTGCCATATACCCTTTTACATATTTGCTAAATTCTTGCTTTCTCAACTATATATAAATCATTATTTTTTTGTTTATGGAGTTGAATTTGAGATGTTATAAGTTCACACTTGATGAGTGGCTTTAGATGGCCCTTCATTTAGTCAATTATACGTAATTATCACATATTTCGCTACCCTAACCTTGTCCTATTCACACTCGCAAACAAGGAAAGTTTTTTAAATTGGGGATCCACTACTGTTCCTACCTATAATTAATCACTTCCAAGGACTTTCCAATTTCCAAGTTATTCCTTCACCCAAAACGTTGTTTCTCACGTTAGTTTGGTCTCGTATGCCTTCTGTTTCTGCATCAGTGCAGATTAAGCACTTGATTGGTTCCCCTAAGTCATTTTTATGATTTAATATAGACCCTAACAAGTTTGCTTTCGTAGACCACTAACTGAATATTCAAGGCACGTACAAGCTTTCTACCTATTTGCTACAGAACTTTTACCAACAAGAAGTCAAAAGTCAGTTCTTTCAAAAGCGTATTTATTGAACTTTTTTCTTTTTCTTTTCTGCCACACTTTTAATTCTTGTCATATGTGAAAACCATCTTCTTTTTTTACCTTTATATGGTAAAAAATAAATTTTGAGGAACAAAGGAAGACAACTTCTACATTGTCTTATACCTTGATTCAATGACTTTGAAGAAAAAATCGTAGTGATTTCTTTTCTATAAACTTGTTGGAGACTTACTTATTTACATAAATTATTAAGAAATTGTTTTTCCTCAAACAAACCGAATGTCCTTTGAGGGCGAGGTTATCTACATATTAAAAAGAGTTCCATATATTTTTTTTATTTATATAATAATGTCCATTTTAATATGTTTAAGATTTAGGTATTTCTGCATTTATTGAACTTTAATTATAAGTATATATACTATATGTTTGTATAAAAACCCCCAATGTGTTCTGAAATACCCTTGTTACTCCTAAAAATTTTGTTGACTGCCCTGAGATTTGATCCCTTGCTAATTATTTTCTCATAAAACAATGACAAATTAAAAATTTTAATTTTTTAAATTTATTTTTATTTTCCATGAATGTTATGGTTTACCCTCCAATAACTTTTTTGCTCGCCCCTCCCCCAACACCCATAAACTGCCGGTCTATGTAACTGTACATAGCAAAAATTCTTTCTCAAACAACTATATTAAGTTTTTTTTGGGGTTATTCTTGTTTTAAAGTCAAAAAGTGGATTCAAATCACATGTCCATTTTTTTTCATCTTTTCTCTTGTCTTTCTGGTTGAAAATTGACATTTAGCCAGAAAAAAAGCTAATAATTAAGAAAATGTCACCATTTACGAACCTTTTGCTAGTATACATCAATTTTTAATTAGGAAGACAAAAAAGGTGAACACATAAAGAACAAAAGGAGACTTATTTAGTTCTCAAACTTAGCATGTGATAAGCCACAATAATATTATTTTATTAAATGCTTTCTTACGGATGTAATTATGATTTGTTTATTAACTGACTACTATTTCTCACCAAACAGACCGAAAATTTGCAAAAGCTAACAGGAAAAAAACACTCATAAAAAGTTAAACACGAACTTTCACTTTCTTTTCCTTTAAAAACCTTAGTTGACCTAGTCAAGTCAAACACAATATACATTTCAAGAGAAAGTGAAACAAGCACAAAAGTCTCATCTTAACTTTCCAACACATAATCGAGTGTATGCAGGAAGAAGGATGGGTTGTGTGCAGAGCATTCAGGAAAAGAACCAACGGCCAAACGAAGACTATTGAAGGATGGGATCGAAGCTACATATACGATGAACAAGCATGTGGGGTCAACTCTTCGGTGAACCCTATTGACCTTATGTTAAGGCAACCTCAAAGGAACAATATTTCAGCTCAAAATTTCTTGTACAAGCAAGAGACAGAAGCAGATAATTTGAGCTTCATTCATGCAGAACAAATGATGCAGCTTCCTCAGCTAGAAAGTCCTTCCATGCCATTAGTAAAGAAGCAAACTTCAGTGTCCCTAATATCAGACAATATTAACAACGAAGATGGTTCCCAAAAGGAATTATCCAACACAAAGAAAGTCACTGATTGGAGGGCATTTGACAAGTTTGTGGCTTCTCAGTTGAGTCAAGAAGAGAGGCACGAAATAGAAGGCATGTCAAGCTTTGCAACTCATACTGGCTCGGACATGGCATTGTTGCTACTCCAGAACACTAATGAAAGGAACAAGTTCAACCCTTTTTTGAGTACAAGTTCATCAGACTGTGACATCGGGATATGCGTATTTGAAAAATGAAGGGATCCATGAGTAGGGTTAATTTGTTGCATTGGTAGTAACTATATAAATGTTTTATGGATGTTGAGACATATGATCATATGTAATTTTAATTTGTAAAAAAATGCGTGGAGGAGTGAGAATCTAGAATCTCTCTGCCCCATCAGACACGAGTGCAGTGTGTCAGTGTAAATTAAGATTCATGCGCCCAATATGACTTCTCAGGACCTAAGTAGTTTAACACTTAAATTATCACAAACACATACAGTGCTATATGTTGCGTAATGAGTCCCCTAGTGCCTAGTCGTAGCACAAAAATAGTGATATTCCACCATCTCACTGTTATTCCTAGTTAAATGTTGTATTCTTTTAAGTTTTGACCAAAAGAAACCTTGTCATGTGCCCTCTTCATTAAGCATGCATGTTGCCACATTCCGTTGTTTTATGTGTTGATAGCTACTTGTTTCTCGGGCGATGTCTTGGATTTGCTCACATAATACTTATACAAAAATTTATCTGCATCAGTTTTATTTCTTATGGATGAAAGTCTTAGGAATATACATTACAAAAGACCATTTAGTTACCGATTTCAATGATTAGAATAAATTAATCGCAATTTATGATCAAAATAATACTGGATTGACATTTGTCGTAAATCAGGAACTATAAACACTCACAGATTAAATAGTTTAAGGTTTAATTTTTATAGCGATTAAAATAATGTTAGCATATATTTCACTTCTAAGCATATCACTCACGATGTAGAAAGTAATAAATGCTGTTTTTTTAAAAGAAAAATTTTGCAATAAACAATAATATTCATAATTATAATAAAATTAGTTCAAAAAATAATTTTATAGTTTTGAGTGATATGCGAGAAAAAAAAATTATGCAAAAGTAAATTAGATATTTTTTAGATTTTTGTCACATCTTGGATTGGAGAAAAAGGTTAAAGATTATGAAATGAAATTGTTATAATTAAACTTTATCATTTTTCACTCTCATGTATAAAAATAATTACATTCTTTCTTCCCAAATGTCAATATCAACCCACAATACCCAAGCCTAATTCATTAGGTTAATGAGCCTAAGTTTTCCTATTAACCATAAATTTCTTAATCAATTATATAGAACATACTTGGTTTTTCCACAAGGGATTAAGACAACAAATGAATCATATTTTATTCCTAGACACAAGCTTTCATTAGGTATTTCAATTCAGATCCTAATTACAAATGATATTTCCCAATATCTTAAGAACTATAAAGTCGTAAATCAACATAACAAGCATTAAGCACATAATCGAAATACTGACGTTGAAAGGAAAAGACATATATATAAAACAAATATTGATTAATTGAGAGCTTGATAGTTTATATTTAACTCCAACAATAATGGGCTTAATTTCTCATAGTCATGAAAACACTAGACATACAAGATGAACAATGGAAGAAGATGATAATTACATCAAGGAACACTAAAGCTACTGCCCAAGACAAACTCTTTTTCTCCTCTGGATTTGTATGTCTTAACTCTGATGCAGACAATCTTTAAATAATTCTTTTTAACGTTCGCGCCCAGCCCAACTTTAGTGGCGTCGAGCTCGACTTCACCATAGAGGTCCAAGGCCCAACTGGCGTCAGACACAATTCAACGTTTTTGTTCTCAACTTAAGTTGGGTCTGGCTCAACTTTATGAGGTCAAGCTTAGAATTCTAGGCCAAACTCAACTTTTTGGGGTCGAGCTCAACTGTCCCGCGTCAACTTCCTCTTCTATGTCTTCTTTCAATTGTTTCAGTCCTATTCTTTTGACTCCAATGCTTCCTGCTCAACCTTTTAGAAAAAAAAAAAGAATTAATATAATTTTTCATTTTCAGACTCTAGTAATCAATTATTAACAAAAATCTAATAAAATAAAGAAATAAGTATATTTCAATATTAGAAAGAGTTGATTTCATTATAAAAATCTACTCTAAAATACTATAAAGATTAATGTTATCAAAGAGCAATCCCAAAAATAGTAGATGCTAAATTTTAATTACTAAATCGATGACTATATGAAGTAAAATGAAAGTGATGTTGGCAATGATTGAAATAACGATTGAAAATGATAGTGACTAAATTTTAGTCGTTAAATTAGTAGTTGTATGAAGTAAAATGAAATTGATGTTGACAATAAAAATTGATAAGAAATTTACTTCAACAACTAATTTGGTTTCTGTCACGAAATAAATATTTAAAAATATTAGTAGTTATAAGATTAAATTGTACATAATTAAAATGAATCTATAATAAAGTATTTTATTTTAATCTGTTACGCATCACTCTTCCTTTCATGTATCCTTAGCATTGTCTTATTTCTCTATCCCTATTTTGACCTTATTCTTGGTTTATGACTTTCTAATATTTTTAGTTTAAAAATTTTGTAGTTAGTGTTGTAGTTTAGCAGTGAAGTATTGTTGTGAGTTTGATCTAACTTTTCATATATAAATTTTATCAATTATCAACTAGATTTTCTCTTTTCCACCCTTATCTATCTTATATCCCTTACTTTAACTTCACCGTAAATATGTTGTACATGAGGATATCAAGTAATTTTTTTTTCAATCAAACCATTCTCTCCTCCAATTTAGATTCCATTTCCATTTCACATCCTAAGAAGAACATGCATCCCTCACCAAGTATGATTGTTGCATGGACTTCATGTGTAGTCTATTGTACTTAACTTGCACTTGACTTTAACTACTTGCTCACTCACCCATTTATCTTTCCAAAAAGTCATTGATTTTCCATCCTATTTTTCTTTCATAATTTTCCTTCCACCAGCACTCTTGTTAGCCAATCTCGCAAACCTTTTCCAAGTCCTTCTACCATATTCTCTTTCTCTCCTTTTCTACCCTCCGTGTCCCCATATTTTGTTTTCCAAACCTTAAATTAGGTTATTACTCTTTACTAACATCCTCCACATCCATTCCCCTAAAAGGGTCATGTTGAAATAAGATAAGTATTTGATACCCAACTCTCCTTCTTCTTTTGTATTAAACATATTTTCAATTTATCCATGTTATTTTCCTACTCGTCTCCCTTTTCCCACAATAAAATTTGTTGTATATATTTCATCTTATTTTTCTACAACTTTTGATATTTTAAAGAAAGATAGAAAGATTATGCGACATAATTAGTAAGCACATTCGCCTCTAAAAGACAAATGTTTATTTTTCTAAAGAGATAACTTACTAGTTAATTTTGGTATAAGTGCACAAGTTGTTTCATAAGTCCATAAAGACTATTTGCCACCACCAAAGAGCAAGAAATGGTCAAAGGTCAGCTCTCTACCTACACTAAATTCATTCGTTTGACTTACATTGTAGTGACATAAATCTTTGCAAATTCAATTCATCTTCTAATTCATCATATGCACGTCTCACCAAAACCTCGTTGGTTTATTTATATAATACAAGAAGTTCCAATAAATTAAGTAATAAGTTTCTACCAAATGAAGTTAGCATATTTTTTAATTCCAACAAATTAAGTTATAAGTTTCTTTGAAATCCACTTAAGAATAAAACATGATTTTTTTTTTTTTGATATTGTTTTGCTTCATTTACCACCTCATTAGGCACTAGGATCTCTTCTAACAAATTTCCCTGTCAAGGAAAGCAAATTTACTGTCACAATTCTTAAAATCGGCCCTGGTAATACTATAAAAGAGGAGTTTGTACCTTTGCGTAACGTGGCATGTTTGTATAATTCCTAAACCATTTTAACTTTAATAGCTGGAAGAATTTAACGAAGTGAAAGTTATAATCATTCGATTATGGATTTTTATTTCCATCGCAATCTCATATACCATATGCCTCTCAAAGCACATATTTAGTGCAATGAATAGGTAATTAATAAGTAATATTTAAGTTGTATTTTTATAAGCAATATTTAAGTTGTTTGTGATGACTGAAGAAATCTTACCACATATAAGTTAATGTCACACATAAATTCTTCTTGTGATTTTTATCAACAAATTATTGTGATTTTCATTAACACTAATAGAAAAATATGATTCTACATCGATTCTAGAAGGGTTTATACGTTGATTTTAATCGAAGTTGATGTTGGTGATGTAGGAAATCATGAATTTTTACATTGATTTTTTTATTGATGTAAAATATACACCTATAACATCAGTTATAAACACAAACGATTGTGGAGCACTTAAAGAGTAAAAGGCGAGACTTATTATGTCGGCTCGAGTTGGAATTGATATAATAAAAGACTTTTTACGTTGGTTGTAGCTTACCAGCGATGTAAAAAATCTCTATTACATCGGTTGTACCTTACAGTCGGTGTAAAATTTAGTAGTGTTTGAGGAGGAGTCTTGCTCCCAAAAATTTTTTACATGTATATATTAATACATAGAAGTTTTCTTTTTAATTTTATATATTTTATTGTCTCTAAAATTTTTGTAAATTTATAAAAAAGATAATACTTCCAAAATATCTTCTTAAAAATCCACCAGTTCAAACCATGAAACTTTTCCAATTATATGTTGCAAATACATATGGTTAGATTTAAAAAATGTTAGAAAATAGATAAACTTGGTTTGTATAACAATGATCACTAATTAATATTTAGTAGTAACCAACTGGCTTTATTTACTATCCTTTTGCTACTTATTATTTAGTTGTTGTAAGGTCTTGATCTCCTTGTCTAGTGGCTTCTTTCAACAAACATTGTTGATTATGATTCTCAATATAGTCATAGTAAAATATAAAAAATTAGAAAGACATCAATAATTCACACTTTAATGGTTAAGCATACGGTATGATTTACATTTCAAATTTATTTTGTTTTTCATTTTTTGGTTTTGTTGAAAGTTCTTACATTTATTTAATTCTCTTTATTCTTTTAATTGCTGACATGTCTCTCAAGGTTGCATGACCTCATGCGGTCCTTTAACAAAAGATAAATTCTTCCTCCACCCCGTACTCTCTTCCTGCACTCCATACAAAATTTTAATTTCACAATTGTCCTTGTTAAAATTACCCAAATACCCTTCTTTTATTAAGCAACTTTGAAATTTCTAATAGGGCACCCGGATGAGGCCATCCGGTTCTCATTTTTTGAAATTTGAGAACCGGACAACTTGACCTTCGGTTCATAAATTGTTATCTAGATGGACTGAATGGGGGGTGTCATCCGGTTCATAAGTTGTGAACCGGAGGCCACCCCGTCCGGTTGTCATAAGGTAAAAAAATTGCAAACCGGATGGGTGGTGGGTGGACTTCATCCGGTTTGTAAATTTGTGAAACGGACAAGGGTGTCATCCGGTTCACATTTTTTCATTTTTTTTTAAACTGCACTGTGACAGATTCGTGAGGAGCAGAGGAGTTGGTTAGCTGTTACCTATCACCACCCAATTAAAATTAATGTAGATTGGTGAGGAGCAGAGGAGTTGGTTAGCTATTACCTATCACCACCCAATTAATACTTGAAAGTAAAAAAGAAATGAAGAGTATCTTCTTTTGTTGTGTTTACTTATCCACGAATTCATTGATTCATTGGGTTTCATAAAACTAAATTAATTTAATTAAGGCAAATGAAGAGTCAAAGAGATACTCTTTCTGAAATGTAGAGGAGACTCTTCTTTGACTCTTCATTTGCCTATTAATTTAGTTTTATAAAACCCAATGAACCAATGAATTGGTGAAATGCAGCAGAAGAGACTCTTCTTTTAAGATGGGGTTGGGGTTGGAAATTGGAATGAGAAGTAAACACAACAAAAGAAGAGACTCTTCATTTCTTTTCTACTTTCAAGTACATTAATGCTCCTCACCAATCTGTCACAGTGCACTTTAAAAAAATTGAAAAAATGTGAACCGGATGGCACCCTTATTCGGTTCACAAATTTACAAACTGGATGAGGTCCACCCACCACCCATCCGATTTGCAATTTTTTTACCTTATGACAACCGGACGGGGTGGCGTCCGGTTCACAACTTACAAACCGGATGGCACCCCCATCCAGTCCATCCGATTAACAATTTATGAACTGGACGTCGGGCTATCCGGTTCTCAAATTTCAAAAAATAAGAACCGAATGGTCTCATCCGGGTGCCCTATTAGAAACTTCAAAGTTACTTAATAAAAAAATGGGTATTTGTGTAATTTCTTCAAAGATAGTTGTGGAATTAGAATTTTGTATGAAGGTGCAGGAAGAGATTATGAGACTAGAGGAAGAATTTGTCTTAACAAAAAAGTGAGCAACCCATGACTGAAAATGTCATTTTTTATGTACCATCTAAATCACCCTTTATTATATAGGAAAGCATAATATTCACCCATTTAGTTTTACGTAATAAAAGTTTCTATATTTTTACATTAAGGAATTTAGTTCTTAATAATTTTTAACTTTAAAAAATACAATAAACTAATGGGAGGGGGGAAACTATAATATCATTTTTTAAAATTGAGAATATAATTTATTAACATAGAAATACAGGGATCATTACAATTGGTTAAAAGTATACAAAATAAATACAATTTTTTCGTAACATTAATACGTACGACAAATTAGAAGTACACTTTTTTATATGATACATTTAAAATGCAAAGAAATGTCTTTATTATTTTACATTCTTATAATTAAAAATCATTTCATGGAAAGCATTGAAAAGGAGAGTAGTTGTACTGCAAAACATTTCTGTCTGCGTGTCAATAGCCGCAATTCACGACAGCACTATCTTCCTATAATTCTGTGCCATTTCCCCTTACTATCATACCTAAATTTTGATAACTTTATTCTGGATGATTAATCCTAAAAAGTACAAATACCTGTTAATTGTACCAATAATTATATTTCTATTCCTTTATAAAGTGGTAGATATTTTTATCTGGGACGACGTTCCAAAAAATGGTTCATACTCATATTAAAAATCAATTCATATTAATTATGAAAATTAGTTAAAGATATTGTGTAACAACCTAAAAAATCTATCATTTGAGTAAAATGGTAAAAGTGAAATGAGCATTTGATTATTATATTATTAAACTAAAAACGCATATTTATAGAAAAAGTAAGTTGTAAGTCTCGTTTCAACTCAAGCCATCATCTCTCTAAAAACCTCTAACCTCTTTTCCTTTGACTTCTCTCTAAGTTTCTGTTTCCATACCTAATCAGTTTCTTAAGTGGAGCCCACCGTTGAACTCGTGGCGGAGAATAGAGCAAGTCTATCTGATCAGAACCTCCGTTAGAGTAAGTTCATTTTCTGGTCCTTTTCCTTAGAGCAGATTTAGGTTTTTGTTTTTCCTCTGCTTACTGAGCTCACATGTGGCATCTGAGCCATCAGAAGGTGCCTCTGTGATCTCAGTTTCCTAGTGTGTTAGTCTGATTGTTGATCAGAGATCCTTTGGTGCAGATTCGAGTTCCTGAGGATCTTAAGCTTTTGGGAGTGTTAGAGAGAGAACTTTCACTGCGATTAAGGTAAGGGAAGCTAACCTTAGTGCATGTTTGATTTACAAATTTAAGTCTTGAATAGAGAAGTTAATGATTGTAGTAATTGTATAATTTGTATCTGGTAAAGTTTCTTGCAGGTCTGAAATGTTGAATTGAATGTTGTATGTATGAGATAGTTGTGTGAAAATTGATGATATGTTGATCTGTTGAATAGATAATTTGTGCTAGGGTAGAT
>Ga0209489_100448_pt1 | contig 76481 bp, 55 predicted proteins | sample SiratrowhiteBW_FD_187527 | JGI IMG/M metagenome (GOLD analysis project Ga0209489, IMG submission 187527) | Root nodule microbial communities of legume samples collected from California, USA - Siratro white BW (SPAdes) (version 2) | ecosystem: Host-associated > Plants > Roots > Nodule | place...
ATATATTAATGGTAACGAGTCCTTCAAGTTCATGACCAATTATCCAGCGGTTCTGCAAAAACAAAGGACTGCTTCAAAGTTTGGGTGGACCAAAAAATCCAGGCCTAAACTATTCTTGGTCATCACAATGCATGCAAACATTATCTACCATAAACTCAACGCAGAATCTTATTCAGAAAATAACACCCTCACGTATTTTAGGAAGATTATTTTAACCATAGTAATAAGCCGTTGTCCAAGAAATAAGAGTGCCCTAATTAGTCCCTCCTAAAATTCTGAAAGAACGTCAATTCTGAACACTCGTTCATGTTAAGGCTCCGCTTTCTCATCCATTCCAAGATAGAAACTAAGAAGAGTTAAAGTACATATATAAACACCTTGAATCATTGTGGTAATTCATTAAGAAAAATATATACTAATCAATAAATCATATATATCATCCTCCCAGAAGAAGAAATCAAATAAGGGGAGGAAATCTATATTCTTGCAAGAGAAAAAAAATCTCATAAAGAGAAAAGAAAAACAAAAATGAACGGAAAAGTGCTTGTCTCTGGCGTTTCCCTCATCCTCGTGGTGGGTGTTGCCATCGGTGTTGTGGTTGTGGTTAACAAAAGCGGCGCCTCTGATCCTCAAATTGCTGCTCATCAAAAGAATGTGAAAGCAATGTGCGAAGGCACCGAAGACCCTAAGCTTTGTCACGAAACTCTGAGCAGTGCGAAAGGCGGTAACAAGTCAGACCCAAAGGTTTACATAGCAGCAGGAGTGGAAGCAACGATGAAAAGCGTGATCCAAGCTTTGAACATGAGTGATAGGCTCAAAGTGGAGCATGGAGACAAAGACCCTGGCATAAAAATGGCCCTGGAAGATTGCAAAGACCTCATCGAATTCGCATTGGACAGCATCGAGGCCTCGGTTAACTTGGTTAATAACGAGAACATTCAAGCCATGTATGACCAATCCCCAGACTTCAGGAACTGGCTGAGTGCTATAATCTCGTACCAGGAGACATGCATGGACGGGTTTAACAACGGGACAAACGGTGAGGAAGAGATTAAGGAAAAGTTGAACACAGATAGTTTGGACGAAATGGGAAAGCTCACGGCCATAGTCCTTGACATTGTGACAAACTTGTCCAAAATCCTCGAGAGTTTTGACCTGAAGTTGAATCTGAGCCCTGCTTCTCGGCGTCTTCTGGAGGTGGATGATGAAGGATTACCGACCTGGTTCTCCGGTGCAGATCGGAAGCTCCTTGCTAAAGTGGAAAAAGGGGAAGCAGGCACACCAAACGCAGTGGTTGCCAAGGATGGTAGTGGCCAGTTCAAAACCATTAAGGACGCTATTGACTCCTACCCTAAAAAGCACAAAGGCAGATTTGTTATCTACGTTAAGGCTGGTGTCTATGACGAGTACATCACCATTCCTAAGAAGTCCGCCAATATTCTCATTTATGGTGATGGCCCTGCAAAGACCATTGTTACTGGTAGCAAGAACTATGTAGATGGCGTCAAGACAATGAAAACTGCTACCTTCTGTATGTACCTATCCTCCTCTCAATACCTTGCTTTTATTATAACTCTTCTTTTCCTAAACAAATTAGGTATAAGATTGTTGCTTTAATGAAATATGAAAAATATTATTCTCTGATTCTGCATGAATGCATATACACAGCGAACACTGCACCAGGATTCATCGCCAAGTCGATGACATTCGAGAACACCGCCGGCGCCGCCAAGCACCAGGCAGTGGCATTCAGAAACCAGGGAGACATGTCAGCAATGTTTGACTGCGGATTTCACGGTTACCAAGACACACTGTACGTTCACGCCAACCGTCAATTCTACCGCAACTGCGAAATCTCTGGAACGATCGACTTCATCTTCGGAGCATCTGCTGCTTTGATCCAGAACTCCAGAATCATCACGAGGTTGCCACAGGATAACCAGTTCAACACAGTGACCGCTGACGGAACGAAGCAGAAGAACATGGCTACAGGGATCGTGCTCCAGAACTGCGAGATCGTGCCAGAGAAGGCTCTGTACCCTTCTAGGTTTAAAATCAAGTCTTACTTGGGGAGGCCGTGGAAGCAATATTCAAGAACTGTTGTCATGGAATCCAACATTGGTGACTTCATTCAACCAGAAGGTTGGAGTGTTTGGAGTGGGGACTTGTATCTTGACACCTTGTACTATGCTGAGTATGCTAACTCTGGACCTGGTGCCAACCTTCAAGGAAGGGTGAAGTGGAAGGGTTACCATGGAAATATTAATAAGAACGAAGCCGCACAATTCACTGCTGCACAATTCCTCAGAGGTGGAACTACCGGGGTGGCTGAGGATTGGTTGAAGGCTACTGGGGTTCCTTACTCCATTGGATTCATCAAAGCTTGAATTGGGTTTTAGGGTTATATAAACTGCAGGCTAATCTTGGGAACAAGTTTTTGTTTCTGTAATCTTATGTGCAAGTTAATCCCTCTAGTTATGTAGAAATACTTAGCTTCGTTTTCTGCTTCCAAGTTTTTGGGTGGAATCATATCTTGTACATATGGTTTTAAACCTAAGAAAACTGTACAGATAATATTTGAAATTTTTACTTTGTAAAGGGTCTTATAAGTGTATCACAAGTTAATGAAATTATGCAAACCATATATTAAAAATATCTACTTAGCACTTTATTCCTCTCTTTCCCTTTCTTTTTCATTGCATTGTATGTTTATTTTATTTTTAGTTATTGAGAGATGTCAAATAGCAAAAGCTTTGTCCTGCAACATCATTATTCTCTCATCTAATGATCCAGTTACATTTGATCAAAGGGCACTGCTTATTATTGGCACACAGTTGTTAAGGGTGTTTCATTGTTTTTTGTTTGTTTTGGTTCTTAAACACTATTTTGGAAAATAATTTATTTTTTAGAACGGATTAGTGTAAGTAAAAGGCAAGGAGAACAAGGAAAATATCAGTAATTTTCTCCGTAATGGTACACTTTAATTTTAAAAGTTGAGAAAAAAAAACTATTTTAGAAACAATTCTTAAAAATTAGTAGTGAACGAGTTTTTCGTATTTTGTTTCTTTTTAAAATAATTTTAAAGCTAAAAGACAAACGAAGCATAATAATGAGACAAGGAAGAATGTTGATGAGACTAATTTGTTATACAAAATTGACAGCAAAAAAGCATAATCGATTATGAAGGTAAATTTCTCACTAACGGGCAATTCGTGTTTTTCACATAATTTATTTTATGGGTATAAACTTATATTACTCATTAATATACTAATATATATTATGATTTTTATTATTCTTATTATGATTATATTTATAATTATAATTATTAATATTATTAATAACATTATTATCATTATCATTATTATTAATAATAATATTATTATCTTTATTATTAATATTATTTTTATTAAAAACGATAATAATAATATTATCAATAATATAAATAATATCAGTAATAATATTAATAATATTGATAAAAATAATATTAATAAGATTCATAATAACAATAATAAATTAATAAATTTTAAAATTTTAATATTAGTAATAATATTAATACGGGTAATAAAAGAAATATTAATAATAATATTAGAAATAAGAATATTAATAACATTAATAGTAATAACAATATTGATAATATTATTATTAATTATAATAATAATAATAATAATTCTTAATAATAATATCACAAATATTTTTAATATAATAGAAAATAATATAAAAAATATTAATAATATTAAAACTATTTTTCATATAAATATAAATAATGTTACTAATAAGATGAATAATATTAAATATATTATTAATGTAAATATAAATAATATGAATAGAAGTATTAATAATATTCCATTTATTAAAAATATATAATAATAATGTTAATATAACTAATAATAATAATAATAATGTTATCAATAACATTAATAATATTTTGTGTATAAATATTAATAATATTAAAAACTTTAAAAATATTAAAAACAACATTAAAAATTAAAAAAAATATAATATATTAATAATAATAATTATAATTTTAATAATATTATAACTAACAATATTAGAAATAATAATAAAAACAATAATATTAGCAATAATATTAATAATATTACTAATATTAATATTAATAATAATATTATTAATAATACCAATGATAATAATAATATTAATAAAACTAATAATAATATTAATAATAGTAATACAAATTTAATAATAATAATAGTAATAAAAATGTTAAAAGTACCAGTAATATTAATTATAATACTAATAATATCAATAAAAATATTAATATTGTTAATAATATTCACCTTTATTAATGGTATTATTAATAAATCAATACAAACATCATTAATAAGAGATAGTAGTAGTTTTATCCATAAATATAAGTTCCTAAGTATTACCCACGGACATAGGTTCGTAGGTATTACCCATGAACATAGGTTTGTGGATATTACCTACGAAAATAATTCGTGGGTAATACCTACAGACCAATATTCGTGGACAATACCTACGGACTTGTGTCCGTGGGTAATACGTATGAACCTATGTCCGTGGGTAATACCTACAAATACATATCCGTAGGTAATAATCCGTGGATAATGCTGAATTTACCTACGGATACAGATCCGTGAGTAATAATCCATAGGTAAATTGAGTTTTTCTTATAGTGTTGGTTCCTAATTAACACTTACATATTGTTTAATTTTTATATGAAAGTAGGATGGGTGAAAGTAATAAATACTTTTTATTATTAACCTTTTTTTTTTAGTTTGGTTGTGAATAAAATAAAAAGAAATAATTTTTTTGTTGGATCTCACATAAACTTTCTTGTCAAATTAAATGTAAAGTCTTTTTATTTATTATTTTGGAGTTTAAGTATAGACCCATTATTATCCATGAAGAATAATGCGGCAAAAGCATCATTGAAGTACAATTTTTTTCTGTTTTTATCAAATGAGTGCAAATTTTTTTCTTCTTTAGGGAAATGGGTAAGTCGTGCCACGGAGGCACGACTTCAATTGAAAAAGTGTCATCGTGGCACGACTTTAGGCGAACGCGAAGTTAAAAAAAAATTGAACTGAAATCGTGCCATGTTGGCACGACTTCAATGTAAAAAAAATGAACTGAAATCGTGCCAACGTGGCACGATTTCAGTGGAAAAAAACAATTTACACTGACTTCAATTCATTTTCTTACACTGAAGTCGTACCAACGTGGCACGACTTAAGTTCAACTTTTTACATTAAAGTTGTACCAACGTGGCACGACTTCAAGTGAAGAAGTCGTGCCTCCGTTGCACGACTTATCCATTTTCGTAAAATAAATTTTTTGCACCTCTTTAGTAAAAAATGAAAAATATGCACATGTTTAGTGCTTTTGCCGACTAATGCCTTGTTTTATATATATGTATTAGTAAAAGAATAAAATTAATATTAAAATGGAATACTTTGACCCATTACACATAATTAACTACAAAGATATATTTATAACTACTCTCAAAATTACAAAAAGCTACACATCAAAAGAGTTAACATATCAAATATAACTCTACCAGAATGATCCAGTCAAACTCTCTCTCTCTTAATCGGTCCTCACTATTAACAAAACATACTTCTTTCTCAAAGCGTTAAAATAGTGTTTACAGTTTTATGTATGCACTCGAGTTGTTTATCACTTCCACTGGTACCTAATAATCATGATTGTTATTACTTATCCGCATAAAATTTTTCGAAGCTCAAATTAGTCATATCTATTTAATAGTAGAGTAAAGCATTAAGTTTGGTGTATACTTATTCTATGGTGACTTTGTATTTATTTATAATACCAGATTGATTAGGTAAGATTAAAATATCAATTAGGAGCATTAAATGGTAAATTCGTAGGAGGTTGGATAACCGAGTTTTTATGGTGTTGTTAATTACTAACGTAGGTTATGGATGAACCTGGTCTAAAGGTGGGGTAGGTACATAAGCCCCCAAGTTTGGTTATTCAATAATGAACTACAAGTAAACCATAGTTGGCAAGTTGGTATTTTGCCGAGTAGAGGTATACTCGTCCAAGATATGGCGCTAACTAGGCCGATCTAAGAGTGGGAAATAACCCTTTTCCTTAAAAAACATTTTACCTGGTGCCACGTGTCCCCGTCATTAATGAGGGGTTTTCTTTAATTGAATGTGAGTAAGCTTTTGAGCACTACTCCAATCGCTTTACGCCACGTGGTCATGTCGCTTCGGTTTCATGATCCTTGGTGCGGCGAGGCATTTTAAACGTCGCTTCAATCCTCTCCCATCAACCACTGCCTTCAGTTTTAAATATGGGAGTGCGCTTTCATTCGGGTACATTACTCACTGCTTCCATACTCATCTTCCAACTTTTGCTAGGTACACATGGCTTCCTCCTCTTCTTTTTCTAGTTCTAAGCTTGAGGCTCCACTAGGGAGTAGATAGGTTACCCCCATAGGTGAGGATCTTTCCTCTAGTCGTATAGAGTCTCTTTTTAGTGAAGATGAGGGGGATGAAGGAGAAAGCTCTGTTCCTTCAATCCCCGTCACCGCTGTAACTGCCAAATGTTCTTACCCAAAATGTAACAAACTTCTAAGATGAGTGAGATCGGACCTTTTGAGAATTTGTTGTGGTCGATTGAAAGAGGAAAGGTTCACCTGTAGAAGATTCTCCGCCACTCAAGTAAGTAAGAGCACAATAAGAGAGAATATTTGTTTAATAATAGAGTAAAGGGTTGAGTTTTGTGTGTGCACTTCTTGTATGATGACCTAGTATTTATAATATCATATTGACTAGGTAACATAATCGGTATTAACTGTCAATTATACTGCTATAGGGTAATGCCCTTCGGTTTGAAGAACGTTCGAGCAACCTACCAGCTATTGATAGACAAGGTCTTCAAAGATCTCATCGAATAGATCATGGAAGTATATGTAGATGACATAGTGGTAAAGTCGAGTTTGGCCGAGGACCATGCCTCCCATCTGGAGAAGGTCTTTGAAAGGGTGAGGTCACATGATATGTGACTTAATCCTGAGAAATGCTTTTTCGGAATTGGAGGAGGGAAGTTCCTTGGGTTAAGGATCACCAACAAAGGAATTGAAGCAAATCCCAAAAAGTTCGAAGCCATCACAACCATGAGAAGTTCGACTTGCTTGAAAGAGGTGCAATGACTTAATGGGAAGCTGGCGACCCTGTCGCGATTCTTGCCGAAGCTGACCGAGAAGTCTAAATCGTTGTTCAAGTTGTTGAAAGGAGTAGAGATTTTTTATTGCAATGATGAATGTGAGACCATGTTTGCCTATGTTTGCAAGCATAAAGAGGGAGATCTCTTTGCTACCTGTATTGGTTAGTCCTCCATCTCATTCCACATTGGCAATATACTTGGCCATTTCAACCTCGACCATAAGCTCGGTCCTTGTGTACGAAGATAAGAAAAAGCAAGCACCAGTATACTTCACAAGCAGAACCCTTCAGCTTGCTGAGGAGAGATACTATATCATTGAGAAGTTGGCATTGATCCTTGTCTTCTCAGCTCAGAGACTTCGACTCTACTTCAAGAGCTTCAACATAATGGTACGCACAAATTACCCTATAAAGCAAGTGCTTCAGAAACTCGAACTTGTAGAAAGAATGACAACTTGTGTTGTTGTGCTGTCAGAGTTCGGATTAAGGTACAAAAGCAGAGGTCCGATGAAGGAGCAATTTTTGGCAAATTTTCTTACCGAGCTCCTACCTTATAGGGAAAGTCGGGACTGGTGGATGCCCAGTGTGGACAGGTCCTCTAATAAGAAAGGGAGTCGAGCAGGTGTGATTTTAAAAGGACCATCTAACCTAACTATGGAGTACGCCATTCATTCAACTTTTCAACATCTAACAATCAAGTCTAGTACGAGGCACTTATAGCAGGGTTTCGTTTGGTGAAGGAGTTGGGGTTAAGCACCTTAAATGTCAGAGTGATTCACAGCTAGTCACTAGTTAGGTCAAAGGGGAGTACCAAGCTAAAGAACATTTCCTCCAAAAATACTACCACATCGTCAAAAACTTGGTGGCCCACTTTGACGAGTTTGTCATCACCCATGTCCCTAGGGCAACCAATGATCGGGCATACATCCTATCCAAATTGGCTAGCACAAAGAAGGCAAGGAAACACAAAACCTTGATCCAGGTGACGCTCACAACTCCCAGTTGGGATTATGAGGATGTGCTACAAATCAACTTTGCTAAGGTTACTTGGATGACTCCCATCATAAGGTACTTAGTGGATGATGTGCTTCCACTAGAGTCTGTGAAAGTCAGGAAATTACACCAAAAGTCTTGTGACAGGCCAAGTGCACTAAGTCACAATCGAATCATGGTGCCTAGGCTGCTATGCTCTTAAGAAAACCACAAAATTTAACTTTGTAGATTTAAAATTCCATAATCTATTTCTAGAATAGACATTCTGTAATAGCTTTCAAAAATATACCTTCTAAAAACATAATTCTAAAAATCCTATTCATATAATCATATTTGTACAAGGGTTAGGACACCCCAAATATCTTCGTATATTATTTTCTGGTCATAAAAATATATTAATAAACTATAAAAAGTGATTATTTTCGAATAAAATAGAGTCACACTTTTTTTTTTTTTTAAAAAGTGAGGTATACATGCCCACTTAAAAAAAAGTTTAATACACCCATGATTTTGAGGGAGAAGTAGAAGAATTTCCATCGTTTATGCGTGAAACATAGTATTTGGACGAAAGAAGATTTAGGTGTTCTTATAGGTGAATGTTTTAGACGGGAGAAGAAAAATTAAATATTGATCAAATTTTTGTGATGGATTTCTTAAAAATAATATAGACATCATACCTTGTGGATTCTAAAAAATCTAACAATGTTATCTTATATTCAATAAATAATAATGGACTAAGAAACTCTTTTATAGTTTGAATATATATGTGTCTATATAATTAAGATAAAAAAATAATGTTACCGTGACAAAGACATACGCTGATTTTATGTTATATATAAATTGTACGAATTGTAATACCTCTTAATTAGACTTATTGGTTTGAATGCTGTGTTTACAAATAAAAATAATTTATGATATTCTTATAATTGTTTTTTTTTTCAGGTTGCACTAGCAGATCATGCTGAAGAGGAAATTACCAATGAGATTATTAACCACTTCTTCTAAACCAGTAAAACTGATTATTACAGTAGAAGGAATGTCATATATATAATTAATTTATATAAGTTAGCAAAAGAAAAAAAAATATAAATATAAAAAAAACTTATAATAATTTAGTTTTTTGTATTTTGTTTAATATATCACAATTCCTTTCTGAATCTACACAACCAAAAATATATGGTACCCATAAAAACTTGATTAATTTGAATAATTACGAAAGGAGCAATTAAAATTAACGAAATTATAGTCACATGTTTATTTATAATTGATATGTATGATTAATCCTGGAAAAAGATACGCATAATTAGAAACTTTATAATCAGGAAACAGTTGAAAGGTTGAGAGTTGGGGGTAGCCAAATTTGATGGACAGTAGCAAAGGCAATACATATTGGGAGACTTTCCTGGCGTAAGAAACTAAAGGCAATGCGAAGTCGTCGATTCATAGCAGAGTCCAAAGAAGCCATGAATAGTTTGAGAGAAATGTTCAACGTTTCTAAAAAAATCTCAAACGTATCATCCATCTTTAGGAAACCAAAGTTCTATAAAAATGGTTCCGCAATAATGACAAGTGCTCACAAAACCACCCCCATAAACAGCAGGGAAGAAGAAAACCTTTTTCTCTTTTTTGTCGTTAATACGTATTAAAATTTAAGAAGAAAAAAACAAAAAAAAAAAAAAAAAGAAAAAAAAAAAAAAAAAAAAAAAAAATGGAAAAGAAAACGACACTGGTCTCTGCTGTTTCTTTGATTCTCGTAGTAGGCGTTGCCCTAGGTCTTGTCGCTTTTGTCTCCACCGGCAATGACGACACCAGCGGCGCAACCGACAGCGGTGGTAAGGTGACCACCCACACGAAAGCTGTGCAAGCCGTGTGCCAAAACAGCGACGACCAGAAGTTCTGCTCCGACACTTTCAACTCCGTCAACACCTCAGACCCAACCGCATACGTCAAAACGGTTGTGAAAAACACCATGGACAGCGTCATCAAAGCCTTCAACCTAAGCGACACTCTCACCGTCGAAAACAGCAAGAGCAACTCTTCCGTCAAGATGGCCCTTGAAGATTGCAAGGACCTGTTGGATTTCGCCATCGACGAATTACAATCCTCCGAGGCACTAGTCAAAGAGAACAACATTAACAACATCAACGACCAAGTCGCCGAACTCAAAAACTGGATGGGCGCCGTCGTCGCGTACCAGCAATCGTGCCTCGACGGCTTCGACACCGACATGGAGAAGGAGATGCAATCCAAGTTGCAAACCGGAGGTTTGGACAACGTTGGGAAGTTAACGGCGTTAGCGCTTGACGTCGTGTCCAGCTTCGCGGAAATACTCTCGGACTTCAATTTGGATCTCACTTCCAAGACTTCGTCTCGTCGTCTTCTCGATGTGGACCAAGATGGATATCCGTCGTGGTTGTCCATGGCGGATCGGAAGCTCTTGGCGGCTGCCGGTAAAGGAGATTCGATTCCACCTAATGTGGTTGTTGCCAAGGATGGTAGTGGCGATTATAAGACCGTTTTGGATGCTATTAACTCCTACCCCAAAAATCACAAAGGTAGATACATCATCTACGTCAAGGCTGGTACCTATGATGAGTACATCACCGTTGACAAAAAGAAGAAGAATATTCTAATCTACGGTGATGGCCCCACAAAGACAATCATCACCGGCAATAAAAACGTCAAGGATGGTTATAAGACGATGAGATCCTCCACCTTCTGTGAGTTATTCTTTTATTTTCATTTCAATGGGATGTGAATATTCTAGCTAGGTATGAAAGAACATGTGAAAATGGTGTATTATTAATATGTGACGAGTGTTTGCAGCGACGGTTGCAGAAGGTTTCATTGCAAAGTCTATGGCGTTTGAGAACACTGCCGGCGCGGTGAAACACCAAGCAGTGGCGCTGCGCGTGCAAGGTGATCGGTCGGCCTTCTTCGACTGCGCCATGCACGGGTACCAAGACACGCTGTACACCCACGCGCATCGTCAGTTCTACCGCAACTGCGAAATCTCCGGCACGGTGGATTTCATTTTCGGGTACGGCACCACCCTGATCCAGAACTCGAGGATCATTGTGCGGAAACCCGACCCGAATCAGCAGAACATTATCGTGGCGGACGGCACCGACCAAAAGAACATGCCGACAGGAGCGGTGCTGCAGAACTGCGAGATCATGGCGTCGCCGGAGCTGGAGCAGGAAAAGGCGAATTTTAAATCGTACTTGGCGAGGCCGTGGAAGGCATATTCGAGGGCCATATTCATTGAAAACACGATCGGCGATTTGATTCAGCCAGATGGGTTTCTTCCGTGGAGTGGGAATCAGTTCCTGGACACGTGTTACTTTGCTGAGTATGAGAACACTGGCATGGGTGCCGATGTGAAAGCTAGGGTCAAGTGGAGTCGTGGCGTCCTTAGCAAGGCTGAAGCTAACAAATACACTGCTGACCAATGGCTCCAAGCCAACACGTGGCTCCCTGCCACTGGCGTGCCTTTCGATCTTGGCCTCACCAAAGCTTGAACTCAAACTCATGCATCATCAAATGCCTGCATCAACAAATGCATGCATTTTTGGTGGCTTGCATGCCCTGTCACATCATTCTTTTTAACAGTCGCCAACACCTACCTCGCTATATATCAAATGTCACTTAGGTTTAGATGAACCGCGATACTGTCTGTATATACATTAACCAAAAAATAGAATTTCTTAGGATAATCACTTCAGATTCCAAGAGTGCACGTGAGTGTATAGTACAAATTAATAAGGTACCATTCATTGTATATATATTGACGAGGGCATGAGAGGCTTGCCAATTTGTTCAGGTTCTATGTTCTTCTGCCTATCTTGTTAATATCTTAATGCACTTTATTTTTTCTATTTTTATTATTGAATTAATGAGCTATTTTCAATCAAAATCAAGTCTGTTTAATAGTTACAGTAGCCTTCTGATTTTTGTATGCCCTAGGGCAAGAAATATCGTTACAACCCTTCCAATACCCTCCCACCAAGAACGGTGCAACTATCATTAGGCAAATTTATCAAATTGGTGTAATTTTTTTTTGAAATTCTTGAAATGTTATATTTTTTTATTTATTTCCGGATATGGGTAAATTGTGCATAGGAGACACGATATTATTGTAAAGAAATCGTGACCCTCTTTCCCGATTTAATATAAGATTAAATAAAATTTTGAAAAGAGAACATGATCTTAATTTACTAGATGAAATTGTGCATCTAATATTTCAATTAATAAGTTAATTAATATAGTGAGAATATTGTACGATTTTAATAGGGTTAATATTCTTCACCTATTCCTCTTCTGTTTTATTTGACACGGTGATGTATTGCTAATGTGCAACTAAAATAAATGCACAGTTACAAAAGTGGTTTTAATTATTGATAAAAATAATTGAAATTAAATTGAAACAAATTTGAAGTTAATTTGAAATTAAACAATAAAATGGTTGAGGGGATTATTGTTTAAATTAAAATTAAAAATGATATTAGTATGAGATTTATATATTGAACTAAAATAAAAGTAAGTTTGATTTTCAAAAGAAAAATTAAATTAAATTAATATTTAGTAATAAAATATATTTAGCAAAATTAAGTTTAAGTTTGATATTTGAATTTAGTTACTAATATAAAAATAATTTAAAATAAAATTAAGATTTAGCAATAAATTTAAAATGAAAATTTTGAAAATATTATATAATTTTTTATATAAATTTATTGTTAGTTTTTAAATTATATTTATTACTAACTAAATCTATTTCATATATTAATAACTAAATTCATAACATGTAACTTTTCTTCACAGTAACCACTCTTCTATTCAAATCAAATTAAATTTTTTGCATTTATTTTAGTTACACATTAGCAATAGATCACACGTGCCAAATAAAACAGAAGAGTAATAGGTGGAGAATATTAACCCTATTAAAATCGAACAGCATTCTCACTATATTAATTAACTCATTAATTGAAATATTAGATACACAGTCTGATCTAGGAAATTAAGATTGTGTCCTCTTTTTAAAATTTCATTTAATTTTATATTAAATCGTGGAATAAGGCCACGATTTCTTTACAATGATATGGTGTCTTTTATGCACCATTTACCCATATCTGGAAATAAATAAAAAAATGCACAATTTCAGGAATTTCATAAAAAAATTAAACCAGTTTGGGAAATTTGCCACTATCATTGTCTCCACCCTTTCCATTCAAATTAGAGTAATTTTTATCTGAAATTTCCTAAATAATATACTTTTTTATTTATTTTTGGATATGGGTAAATCGTGTTATATCTATGTAAAGAAATAAATGAAACCATGAAAAGATAATACGAAGATTTTAGTTTACTAGAGGAAATGATGCACTCAATATTTGAATTGGTGAGTTAATTCAAATGTTAGAATGAATTTTATGGTGGTTAATATTCTCTATCCATTCATCTTCTATTTTTGGCAAGTGTGTTGTATTACTTGTAATTAAAATAAATGTAAAGTTACAAAGTTGTTTTATTTATTGGTAAATATGTAATGGTTGAAATAAAAATAATGTGTCATTATAATATTTTTATATTGAATTAAATTAAAAGTAAGTTTAATATTGAAAAGAAAAATAAAATAAAATTAAAATTTAATAATAAAATATATTTAGTAAGATTAAGTATAAGTTGGATATTTGAATTTAGTTACTAATATAGAAATAATTTAAAATAAAATTGAAATTTAGCAATAAGTTTAGAAAGAAAAATTTGAAAATATTATATAATTTTTTAAATAAATTTATTGTTAGTTTTTAAATTATATCTAGGTAATTTTTTTTCACAGTATGTAACCACTCTTCTATTCAAATTAACTTCACCAATTATTCAATTACTTAATTACAATTAATTTTAACGATTACATATTTACCATCCTAAACTGGTGTAGTATTTTCCCAATTTAATTAACTCATTAATTGAAATCTTAGTTACACAATTTCATCTAATAAACTAAAATTGTGTTTCTTTTCATGATTTCATTTAATATTAAATTAAATAGTGTAATAAGGACACTCTTTCTTCTTCCCAATAACATCGTTTCTCCTTACTTATATTCGGAAATAAATAAAAAGAATACACTACTTTAAAAAATTTGCCTCCCACAATCATCTTCGTGCTATTGCTCAGATAACTTATCTTCGAGCAAGTAATATCTATGATGCATATCAATAAAATCATACATTAATAATTGTAATTGTAAATAGTTAATATAGAGGCCTACAGTGATTGTCTATATAGTCATTAAAAAGTAAAGTAGTTATTTACATGAAACCCTTGAATACCACTTATCATATTTTTTGTTAATTAGAAAATAAATAATAGTTCCATCTAGAATATTATTCTCATACTTATAAATTTGTAGCCATCATTATTAACAAAAAAATATGTAAAATAATACAGTGTTTTTATTTGTCGCATCATTTTATTTATAAATATATTTTATTGACAGTTCAAAATATAATATAAAATTGTAAATAATGACTGTCTGACACTAAAAATAATATTCATTATATTTAATCAATAATATTCATTATATGTTTGTTTTAAGTGTCAAAATATCTAAAATATTTATATTAAAATATTCACAAAATATTGATATCAATAAGAAACATAATAATTCTACAAAAGGGAACCAAAATATTAAAAAAGCAATAAATAAATCTCATAAAATAATATTTTCTGAAATTAACAATTAAAATTATACTTTAATCACCTATTCAAATTAAAGTAGAAAATTTGTAAATATTTACAGCTTTACTATTGTATTTTCTATATCAAATGTTAATAACCAACGTAAAATCTGTTATGTAGACAAATATTTTTGTAATAGTCGCTCCATTACACTATTTTGAATTATTTTTTTCTGATTCATCAACTCATTGAAACGTTTAATAATTATCGTTTCTTTACTTTATTGTTTTTTAATAGATATTGTTTTTTGTTTTTATTACCAAAATAAAGAGATAAACAAAAGACATGAGAATGGAAGTATTCTCTTTGTTTTCTATATTTCTTTATCAAAAGCATATGATTGAATACATATCAATAATGTACCAATTTTATGTATAATTAAAGAAATAAAATAAATAAAAATATTACAACTTGCTACTCTAATAAAAATAAAATAAACAGAATTAAAAATAATTTGATTTTTGTCATAAAGACAAAATCAAATAATTAATATTTGTTTTCTTCTAACAATTTGATTTTGTTATAAAGACAAAATCGCAGAATTGATATTAACTTCCTTCTAGAAGTCTTGTATTTGTATCCTCTAAACTCCCCGCAAGCTGGAGAGCAAATATTGATGAGACTCAACTTGAAACAAATATTCTTGAAAAACTGAGGATCTAAGGCTTTAGTCTAAATGTCTGCTAGTTGCTCTGAGATAGAAATGAGAAGCAAATGTATGAGACCCTTCTTCAATTTTTTCTCTAACAATGTGACAATCTATTTCTATATGTTTCGTACATTAAATACTGGATTTGTTGTATTGTATCTTGCTGAGTCATTGTCACAATATAAGAGAGATGGTTGCTCGAAAAGAACTTTCAAATCTTAGATAGACTAGCCATTGAATTTCATATTTAACAGTGGTCATTGTCCTGTATTCAGCTTTACAAGAACTCTTTGATATTGTTCCTTGCTTCTTTGATTTCCATGATATAAGGGAATTTTTAAGATACACACTAAAACCAGTCACTGATTGTCTTAAATCACTATAGGTGCCTCAATCACTATCACAAAAGGCTTTTAGATGCACAAAATTGCTAGAAGAAAAAAAATAAGCCAAGACTTGGAGATCCTTTAATATATTTGAGAATTTTAATTGCTACATTATAGTGAGAAATTGTAGGCTTATCAAGAAACTGAGAAATTTGTTGAACAGGAAATGTTATGTTAGGTCGGGTATTAGTGAGATACATAAGCCTTCCAACCAACCTTCTATAGGTATGAACATCAGTGAAATGCACACTTCCAATAAAAGATAATTTAACAAGATTATCCTACAGGTTTGTAGGCTAAAAGACATGTATCTGTTAACAATTCCAATGCATATTTTCTTTGATTCATCATTATCCCTTTCTTACTTCTTGCTACTTCAAAACTAAGAAAATATCTTAAATCAACAAGATCCTTGATCTTGAATGTCTTATTCAAAGCTTTTTTGACTCGATCAATCTCCTCTTTATCATTTCTTGCCAAAATTATATCATCCATATACACCAATAATGCTGTAAAAGATCCTTCAGAAGAATTAATAAATAAGGAATAATCATTCATAGATTGAGTATATCCCGTATAAATAAAAAATGATGACAAACTTTTCCTGGTTGAATAGAAGTCAATCCAGGAGGAGCAACTGTGTATACATCTTATTTCAACTCTCCATGTAAGAAGGAACTATTTATGTCTAACTGTTTCAACTCTCAGTTATATATAGAGGCTAGAAAAAGAAGGAACCTTATAATGGTCATCTTTGCTACTGGAGAAAAAGTTTCAGGGTAGTCAATGTCCTCTATTTGTGTGTATCCCTTCGTCACTAATCTTGCCTTATATCTTTCAACAGTCCCATCAACATTATACTTTATTTTAAATACCCATTTGCAACCTATGGCAGTTTTGTTCTTGGGAAGAAGAACAGTCCCTCATGTTTGATTTGACTCCAAAGCAGATATCTCACACTGTATAACCTTTCTCCAACAGTCATATTTCATAGCTTCAAAATAAGTGTTTGACTCAACATGTGAAAAAATAGACATAACAAAAGATTTATAAGAAGGTGATAATTTATTATAAACAAAACAGAATTCAAAGGATATTTAACTCTAGAAGATGTATTGGAACTTGAGATTACAATTATAATCCTTTAGATACTTAGGTGGTCTTTTTGTTTTGGTACTCATTCGAATTGACTGTGTTGTTTCATGATTTTCATTGAGGTTTTGATCTTTGTGGAAAAAAACTTCTTCAAGGATCTGAATGTCTGATTCATTGTCATTATTAGCATTATCTTCAATATTATCACAGGATGCAAAGATGACTTGTGATGGTTGTCTCGAAATAGGTTGATCGTCTGTAAAAAAAATGTTGATCACGAATGTTTGGATTGTCAGTTTCATTGCTAGTATTGTCAACCCTTTAATATTGAAAAACATGTTCATAGAGTACAACATCCCTAGACACAAATTTCTCTTGATTGAATATTCAACAAAATATATCCTTTTGTCCTTTTTTTAAAACCAATAAAAACACATTTTGATGCCCTTGGATCAAATTTACTTCTATTTGTTGATAAAGTTCTAACAAAGCATAAAGATCTAAACACCTTTAATTGATTAAAATCTGGTGGAGTTTTGTAAAGCATTTTATGAGGAGAAAAATCTTTTAAAACAGGTGTGGGAAGCATGTTTATAATATATGCAACATGTATCATAAAATATGACCAATAAATTTTAGGTAAATGAGATTGTATCACAACAACTCTTACTACATTTAATAAATGACAATGTTTCCTTCCAACTATACTATTTTGTTGTGGAGTATTGACACATGAAGTTTGATGCATTATTCCTTTGTTGATAAAAAAATTAGTTATGAAAAATTCAGTCTCATTATCACTTCTCATTACTTTTATTATTGTCTCAAATTGTGTTTGAACAAAAACAAAAAAAATTTCCAAAATCTTAACAACTTTAGATTTTTGTTTTAAAGGAAAAAACCATGTGTACCTTGAATAATCATCAACTATGGTCAAGAAATATTTATGACCATGGATTGATGATAATGAGTATGGTCTGCACACATCAACATGAATCAAATCAAAACATTTTTTAGATTTAGATGCACTAAGAGGAAAAGAAAGTCTTTTTTGCTTTGCAAATTGACAAATATAAAAAATAAAGGATTTGTTATATTTAACAAAAGAAAATTTATTTTTTATAACACCAAAAGATTTGTTTGAAACATGCCCTAATTGAAAATGCCAAACGGTTTCGAGATCACTAGCAGTAAAATTGACAGTATTGGTGATATGTGGAGATTTGACAGGTTTAATTTGAAGGTTTTGATAAGAAGGGACCCTAGGTATATAAAGTCTATCTTGCATGTCAGATGATCCAATGACTTTCAATGAGTTTTTATTCTTACTGTGACAACCATTAGAATAAAAGATAATCACACAAGATAAATTATCAATTAACTTTGCTACTAAAAGAAGATTAAAAGTGAAGTTAGGAATAAACAAAACATTATCTAGGATATGATCTTGATTGATAAAAGCACTTCCAGAATAATATGCAATGACTTTACTTCCATTTGGTAATTTGACAGAGATAGGATTAATTTGACTATATGAAGTGAAATAAGTCAAGGATGAACAAATATGATCAGTAGCACGACTACCAAGAATCCAAGAACTAAAAGGAAGAAAGAAATTTATTACTAGTGTGTGTTGTTGTGTTGGAAGGAATGAAAGAGATTTTATTAGAGGCATTGTCATTGAATTTAAACTGTTGTAGAAGAGCTAACAATATTTGATATTGCTAAAGAGTAAAACCAATTTGCTGAGAATGTACATCTGACCTTGAACCTTCATGATTCTGTTGGTTATTATTACAGTCTGCTTTCAGATTTTTAATCTTGAACTGAGGTGGAAAACCATGTTTTCTACAGCATGTACCAATCACATGCCCTGTCTTTCCACAATGACTGCAAACCTTAGAAGTATATCACCCTCCATAACTTCTTCTGGTAGTATAAAAATCATATGTTGCTAGGAACTAACATGGTAACGTGAACTAAAATCTTGTGAGGGATCGACAATTTCGGCCATGATAAATGTAACAACCAGACCTCTCAAATTAGAGTTCTGATACCATATTATGAAAATAAAGAGATAAACAATAAGATATGAGAATGAAAATATTCTCTCTATTTTCTATATTTTTTTACCAAAACAAATGATTGAATATATACAAATAATGTACCCATTCTAGGATAACTAAAGAAAGAAAATAAATAAAAATATTACAACTTGATATTGTCATAAAACATAAAATAAACAGAATTGATGATAATTTGATTTTTGTCATAAAGACAAAATCAAATAATTAATATTTGTTTCCTTCTAACAATTTGATTATGTCATAAAGACAAAATCATATAATTGATATTAGTTTCCTTCTAGAAGTCTTGTATTCATATCCTCTGAAAGTTTTCATCTTAATTTTGTTAATATAATAATTTTAGGTCGATTACTGCATTTAAGTAGATGTCTACTTCCAGCTTTAAACTCTGAAAATAGATCATAGCACAGATGTAATAATTGACACTATAGTATTTTAATAGATTTAAAAGATCAAACCGAACGCCGGCTAACCCCTACTTAATGTAGAGCGTCTTCGGTTGATGTCAGGATTTAAGATTTGGGTGTTGTTGCTTTCTTCACTTTGGATTTAGCAGTTATGGATGAGGTCTAAATATTATAGGATATTTTGGATTAGAACAACACTACTTTATATATTGTGATAATCGTTATATTTATAGGCTTTCTAAGTGAACTTTTCGATAAATGGGATAGAGGTCCAAATTTTAGCAGGCTACTATGTAGTTTTTCTTAGAAAAAATATACTTTGAGAACCGCTTAACAAATACATCCACATTACAACCATGACATGGCGGTGCCTAATGACATGGTAGGGGATATTGTGGTTACTTTTTGTTTAGATGAGTATTGGGTATTGTTGTAATTTTGCCCATTGAAACATAATTTCGTAAAAGACGGGATTACCTTGTGCAGTTCATTGTGGTCATTACAGTGGTGAATAGGAGGTGAAATGTCGAAGACCTGAATAAGTGGAAAAACTTCATTTTTGTTTGATGTTCGCCACAATTACCTTGCGAGAAGGATATTACCTTGCGAAAAGGATAGGGTTTGAAAGGCGCTCTGCATTTGTCACGAGTTGTGGGTGAAAATAGGTCTGCAAGAAGGTGGGGATATTTAGAAGGAAGAAGTTGTTCTGAATCAAACGGTGACCAACCTTGACAATTTAACAAGAAAGAACGTCTCGAACATAATAACAACATCATTCACGATCAGGAGCACAACAACACACACTACATGTAGTTTGATAGCTTCATGTCAATTCCTGTTCATAATTTGGGTATTCCGCAATTGCTCATTCAACTTAAGGCTACACATGCATAAGTCTGATACCGAAATAAAAACCAAATTCTGACTTAAAAAAATAATTAAGAAAAAAACAAAAAAGTGCAACGAAACATAACGAAATTCAAGTGAATATGTTTAAACAAGAAGACGCAACAGTGGTTAAAGGCACACGACGAATCCACACTGTGGCTCCACACGAAGGTGCACAACGACTACATACCAAGGCTCCACAGGAAGGCACTTAACGGCTGCAAATGAAAGCACACACAGACAATACCCTAAACGATATTAAATTATCCTAAACATCATTAAAAAATCAATTTTTCATCTAGTGGGCAACTCTACTTACAATTTTTCATCTAGTTACCAAATTATTCTCCCATCTTTAATAATCTTTTGTACACAAGTAGGAGGTGCTCACCTATAAATAAAGATCCCCCTCACTTCTACAAAACACACCAATTGAAGCATTTCTCTTCTATCTTTTCTAATCTCATCAATCCTGAGTATTTTTGCTCATAACAGAGCTTGCTTGCTAGTTTTAAAATTCTCGGTACCACTTGAGAAGTTCCTATTGTATCCTGGAGGACTTGTGCAATACACAACGTATAAGTCCTTAAGAAAAATGATTATTCATATCTCAGGAAATTGATCGTGTTCGTGGTTTCAACCATTATCAAGAACACAATGTCTTCCCAAACATTAGATAATGCAAGTGGAGATGATCAAGAGGAACATGATGATAATAGAGAGCACTATACACGAGTGGTACATCTTTGAGTGCAAACACGTGAGAAGAGTGGTGAAATCCTATTACTTCACATTTGGTTCTTTTCTTGAAGTATGGCAAGAACAGGTGGTGAAGGTAATCCTCAACTTGAGGGAGCTCAAAGATTGCTACTTGATGTTATGACTATACAATTGCAAAAAATGATGAAAGAAAACAATGAGGAACTCTATGGAAGAATTGAACAGATAGAGAATCAATTGAATAATAATAAAGATGATCATAATGGAGATAGGAGAAGACAATATAGAAGGAGAAGAAGAGCCTATGAAGATGAACATAGAGAGGACAAAATTGAGAGAGTCAAAATACAAATTCCCATATTTAAAGGGAAAAGTGATCCTGAGGCCTATTTGGAGTGGAAAATGAAGATTGAGCAATTATTTGCATGCCACAATAGAAGAAAAGAAGTTGAAGGTGACAGCCATGGAATTCACTGATTATACTCTCATTTGGGGGAACCAATTGCAAAAAGAGAGAGAAAGATATGGAGATCCATTGGTGAATACTTGGGAGGAAATGAAGAGATTGATGAGAAGGAGGTTTGTCCCATTCCATTTTCACAGGGACTTGCATAACAAGCTACAAAGACTTATACACGATAGTAAGAGTGTATATGAGTATCATAAGGAGATGGAGGTGGCTTTGGTTAGAGCCAACATCAATGAAGAATGGGAGGCAACCATGGCTAGATTTCTACATGGGCTGAGTAGCGACATTAGATATGTTGTGGTGTTGCAAAATTATGTTGAGTTGGAAGAATTAGTGCATTAAGCTATGAAGGTAGAGCAACAACTCAAGAGAAAAGGCACCATGAAGAGAGGTTCTTCTAACTTTTACCAAACAGGTTGGAAGGAAAAATCAAAGAAAAAGGGAGCTACTTCATCTAATGCATCTACTACTACCCCTCAAAGGACACAAAATATGTTCAATGAGGCTCCAAAGAAAACAAGAAGTAGTGTTATTAAATGTTTCAAATGTTTGGGGAGAGGTCATATAGCTTCTGAATGCCCAACTAAAAGGAACATGTTGGTTAAAGATGGAGAGATTGTTAGTGAATCCTATTTAGAATATGCTGCAAAAAGTGAGGAAGAGTATGATGAAGAATTTGTAGTTGAAGGAGATTTATTTATGGTGAGGAGGTTATTAGGAAACCTTTCAAAGGAGAATGAAAGAAGTCAAAGAGAGAACATCTTCCATACACGGTATCTAATTCAAGATAAGGTTTGTTCCTTGATTATTGATAGAGGGAGTTGTACTAATGTTGTTAGTTCAAGATTGGTTTCAAAACTGAATTTGGAAACCAAACCTCATCCTCGACCATATAAGCTTCAATGGCTTAGTGAAGACGGTGAGATAGGTGTGAACAAGCAAGTGAATATTTGTTTCTCTATTTGAAACTATCATGATTTTTTTTATGTGATGTGGTACCAAAGGAGGCAAGTCATGTGCTTCTTGGAAGGCCTTGGCAATTTGACAAAAGGGTTAATCAGGTTAGATACTCTAACAAGTACTCTTTTGTGCATAATGAGCGAAAAGTTACACTTGTGCCTTTGTCTCCCAAAGAGGTGTGTGAGGATCAAAACAAATTGAGAGACAAAAGAGAGCAAGAGAAAAAAATTAAGATAAAAAGAAAAGAAAAGTGAAAAGAAAGAGAGTAAAGAGAGTTTGTTTGTAAAAGTGAGTGAAGTAAAAAGAGTTTCGCTAACAAAACAACCACTTTACATGATTTATTGTAAAGAACTCAATTTGAATTCTAATGTTTCTAACAAAATTCCTAGTGATGTTGATTCTGTTTTACAGGAATTTGGAGATTTCTTTCCCAAGGAAATATCACCTGGTTTACCACCTTTGAGAGGGATTGAACATCACATTGATCTAGTTCCCGGAGCTGTATTGCCCAATAGGCCAGCCTATAGGAGTAATCCACAAGAGACCAAGGAGATTCAGAAACAAGTGGAGGACTTATTTCACAAAGGATGGGTCACAGAAAGTTTAAGCCCATATGCCGTTCCAGTGATTTTAGTGCCTAAAAAGGATTGAACTTGGAGGATGTGTTCTGACTGTAGAGCCATCAACAACATCACCATCAAATATAGACATCCCATTCCCAGAAAGGTGGATGATGCTTGTCATGTGGCATATTTGTTCTTCAAAGAGGTGGTAAGACTCCATGGATTACCTAAGAGTATTGTGAGTGATAGGGACTCTAAGTTCCTAAGCCACTTTTGGAGGACTTTATGGGGTAATATTGGTACTAAGCTTTTGTTTTCTACTACTTATCGTCCCCATACTGATGGGCAAACTGAGGTAGTAAATAGAACTCTATCTTCTCTCCCAATGGTTGTAATTAAAAAGAATATTAAGTCTTGAGAAGAATGTTTACCTCATGTTGAATTTGTATATAATAGGGCAGTCCATAGTCCTATTCAATTTTCTCCATTTGAAATTGTTTATGGATTTAACCCTCTAACTCCTCTTGATTTATTGTCATTGCTTAACGATTTTGTTTTGAAGCATCAGGGTGGCAAGGCAAAAGCTGAATTGGTGAGGAAGTTCCATGAGAAGGTAGAAACACAAATTGAGAAGAAAGTGAAAAGTTATGTTAAGCATGCAAATAAAGGAAGGAGAAAGGTAGTCTTTGAGCCAGGTGATTGGGTTTGGGTGCATTTCAGGAAGGAGATATTTCTATCTCAGAGAAAATCTAAGTTAATGCCAAGAGGAGATGGACCTTTCCAAGTGTTGGCCAAAATCAATGATAATGCTTATAAAATTGATTTGCTAGGTGAGTATAATGTTAGTAATACCTTTAATGTGTCTGATCTTTCTCTATATGATGCAAACAATGAGCTTAGAGGTTTGAGTCCAAAGGTTTTCGAAGAATGAGGGAATTAATGATGTGACTCCTAGCGCAAATTTTCACAGAAACGTAAGATTAATTCTGTGACGTAAGATTAGTAAAACACGAGATGTGAAGTTAAGAAAGATTGGACAAAATCTGGGGAAAAAAATAACAATGCAAAAAGAAATAAAGAAAAAGGATCTTCGAGTGAAAGACAAGTTGGATGCCACAAATGATTGAGGTTTGATAAGCCCTTACGATCGCCACAAGAATTGGGGAATTCTTGATATGATCAGAAGATTCAAGATAGAACCCTAATAGATAATATCTCACGCTTCTGAAAAGAAATACAACCAAAAGTCCCTCTTTCATTCAAACCCAAATAATTTATACAATTTTATTTTCAAGTACTAAAAGCATATAAAAGATAAATAAATTGTCGACATTACAAACCTAGATAAAATGCCTTTGTGGTTAATACAGATCTAAAGAAGTGAAAGGTCTTGGTCTCAAAATTAGCCATAAACATTTTAATGACTCCTCCACCTTCTTAGTCCTTGCTCTAGTCATAGGACCTCCCAATCCTTGCAAAGATTCTTCAATTGGAGTTTGAACTTGGACTTGGGCCTTGATGTCCTCATCAGATTTCACTAATATAAAAGACACATTCTATGACAGAATAATATGTCAGTTAAAATAGAACTGACATAAACAAAAATGCGGTGATATTTTTATAAATATTTAAAGAAATACATCGGTTAACTTAAAGGTTTTAACTTTAGATGTAAGGGAGCTAAGATTTTAGATCTAAGGGAGGTTGTTTAGGGTTTCAAACAATGGAGACACCCGTGTCTCTTGTCTTTCACATGAGATGAAAGTTTCTTGCTTTCTGCTTTGACCCTTATTATTTTTCTTCTTTTTCTTCTTCTTCTTAGTCTTTCTTCTAGTACTGACTTACTAACTTTCAAACTGGCTTACTAACTTTCAAATTAGCACTGTCTAAATGACTGAAAGAGGGTCAATAATTGAGGTACATGGCACCAGTATCCGGTATCCGCACAAGTACTACTTGCACTCCGTATTTTTTTTTCTCACCAAATACTAAATTATTCGTCGTAATAAATTGTATTTCCTTCTGGAAAATAATATTCCCTGATAATTAGAAATCTTAAATATAAATTAAAAGTTGAAAATTTGTAATAATTTATATTTTTGTATATGAAACTTAATGAATATATTACTTCGTGTCTTGTTTATAAAATACATATACACATATAATTTTATTATAATAAATTATAAATTATCATATTTTTATTTCTTTATTTTATGCTTTAAATAATGGAAAGGTTAAATTATTAGTTTCAATCAATCTTGGGAATAATATTTCGATATTTTAATATGCAATTTGTTGCTTATATGTTTTAAGTTTGTATTGACAAAGGAGTTTTTATTATATATAGACATGAACTAATTTCTGAAGAAATAATTTAAAATATGAACAAAAAACATTAACTTGTAATAACAATAAATATTTAAATTTAATTTATTAGATAAAACTTTAATTCACTTCACATTACACTCACGAATTGTTTAGAATAGAGATTTTGCCGTTTTATGTTCAATATACCTGCCACTACTTTCTATGTTTTTAAAAATCATGGAAAAAATTCAAAAGACGAGAGTAACGACTTCTATTACAAGATATAGTTCCTGGATTACCAATAAAGTAACAATTTGAAGAAAATAATAGGAACGGAGTAACAGAGTAAAAATAAAAAGACTAAAATTAAGTAATATGAGAATATTAAAAATATCAACTTGGATTAATATAAAACTTAACATATTAGGAAGACTTTACAATGAAAAAAAAATTGAAGTATACATTATTATTATTATTTTAAGATAATTGGAAGTTTGTAGGTATTATGACAAATTTACATTAAATTATTACAAAAATATTTTATAAAACTTAATAAACTTATTATCATATTAATTATATAAAATAAAAATATATTTAAGTTTTAGATGATTAATGAAATCAAAAGGTATACTTGTTATAATCTCATTAATTGCTATTGTTAATATATTATAATAAATTAAAATAAAATGAAAATTAATAAAATTTAGACGACAAAAGATCGAATAGTATGATATGTAAACATGCAAGATCTTTTTATAATATAATAATATAATTACACGATTATATAATTTATCATATAATAATATAATTGAATTCTAAATTAAAATCGTAAATTAGAATAAGAAATTATAAAACTACAAGGAATAAGAAATAAGAAATGAAGAGTAAAGGAGGAAAACGTGAAGAGAATAGAATCCTAAAAAAGGAAGCAGAAAGAGATTCCTGAACTATTTTTCTCTCTTCACCATGAATTGATCATAGGAATAGGTCTATAACTGCAAGGAGGATTTTTAGTGAATACTTCAATCCATTTATGGCGGAACACACACAAAAGCCACAGAACCAAAGCTGAATTCCATCTTTTAAGGAACTCTCGTGAGGTATAAATACAACCCTACTTCTGCATGGTTTCTCATTGCAATCTCCTCAAACAATAATAAAGGGGGAAGGAAAACACATCCTTCCCAATAGTCCTTTCTCTCCGATTTGGTTTTTCACTTAGTGTTATCATTCGGAGGGAATCCCACAAAAAAAAAATAGTTATAACCCCAAAAAAAGAATAAAAATGAAGGGAAAAATACTCGGTTCCGCGGTTTCTCTCATCCTTGTGGTGGGTGTGGTCATTGGTGTGGTGGCCGTAGTTCAGAGCCCGAAGCCCGAGACCAACAGTGCAGGACAGCTAAAAACCACGAACAAGGCCGTCACAGCGTTGTGCCAAAACGCAGACGACCCAACCCTATGCCAGAATGTGCTTTCCTCCTCAAACAGCTCAGACCCTAAGGATTACATTGCCACCGTGGTCAAATCCTCCATGGACAGTGTCATCAAAGCCTTCAACATGAGCGACAAGCTCACAGTGGAGCACGGCAACAGCAGCGAAGGGATGAAGATGGCTCTCGAGGATTGCAAGGACTTGTTGCAAGCCGCCATGCACGACCTCGAGGCCTCAGGTGTGTTCGTCAAAGAGAGCAGCATCGAGGACGTTAACCAACGCACCGCCGAACTCAAGAACTGGCTAGGTGCCGTTGTCGCCTACCAGCAATCCTGCCTCGACGGCTTCAACACCGACGGCGAGAAGAAGGTTCAGGAACAGTTGCAGGCCGACAGCTTGGACAGCGTTGGAAAGCTCACCGGATTGGCACTCGATGTTGTCTCGGGGATCTCAAAGATTCTTCACTCCTTGGACTTGAACTTGGCTTTGAAACCCGCCTCTCGCCGCCTTCTTGAGGTTGATCAAGACGGGTACCCCACTTGGGTCTCCGCCGCTGACCGCAAGCTCTTGGCTCAAATCGGTAACCCCACAGGTGACGTTGTTCCCCATGCTATAGTGGCTAAGGATGGCAGCGGCCAATTCAACACCATCACCGACGCCATCAACTCCTACCCTAAGAACCACCAAGGAAGATTCATCATCTACGTCAAGGCTGGTGTCTATGACGAGTACATCCTTGTTGACAAGAAGAAGTTGAACCTTCTTATCTATGGCGATGGCCCCACCAAGACCATCATCACCGGACGCAAAAACTTCGCCGAGGGTACCAAGACAATGAGAACCGCTACCTTCTGTAAGTCCAACTTCCTCTCCTAATGAAAAAAAGTATATATACATCTGTATCTCTAGTTAACAAATCTTTTGAAACTGTGCAGCCACTGTTGCTGATGATTTCATGGCAAAGTCCATTGCATTCGAGAACACCGCCGGAGCAGCTGGACACCAAGCAGTGGCTCTTCGCGTGCAGGGTGATCGTTCAGTGTTCTTTGATTGCGCCATGCGCGGTTACCAAGACACATTGTACGCACACGCCCACCGTCAGTTCTACCGCAACTGCGAAATCTCTGGCACAATCGACTTCATCTTCGGCTACTCCACCACCTTGGTCCAGAACTCCAAGATCTACGTGAGGAAGCCCGAGTCAAACCAGCAGAACATAGTGGTGGCTGATGGAACAGGACAGAAGAACATGCCCACAGGAATTGTCCTCCACAACTGTGAGATCCTGCCCGACCCTACACTCGCCGCTGACCGCTTGACCGTGAAGACATACCTTGCGAGGCCATGGAAGGCATTCTCCAGGGCAGTGTTCATTGAGAATGAGATCGGTGACTTGATCCAGCCAGAGGGGTACATTCCCTGGAACGATCTTGAGCCCAACACCCAAGACTGTTTCTTCGCTGAGTTTGGCAACAGTGGAGCTGGTTCCGTTGCTAACGCAAGGGCACCCTTCAGCAAAGGTTTGATCAGCAAGGAAGAGGCTGCCAAATACACTGCTGAGCCCTGGCTCCAAGCTAGCACCTGGTTGCCCGCCACTGGCATTCCTTTTGACGCCGGCTTCACCAAAGCCTAAGTTAACGTAGCTGAGAGACACGCCCACGTTCATTCTTTTCCATCGTTTTTACTCTGAATATAAACCTTTTAGCTTACGCGAATACCGAGAAAACACACACACACATCAAATCGAATCTGGCGCGGCTAGCTATTCAATTACAGCCATGTAGCCAATCGATCCTTCAAGTAGTTTGAGGATGTGACTTGGAATCATTAACTATAAATTCAAATCGATTTCTTTTTATCCACTTCATCTCTTTAAGGTTTTTTTACGGTTAAGAGGATAATTTTGCATGTAAATTATGATAACAAGCCACTTCCAAAAATGTTAATTATTGCTTATAAAACACTATTTCATACTTCAAAAATGTTATTGTGGAAGACGATTTTATTTTAACATAAAACAAGAAGAATTTATTAAGTAACAACACTGACTTTAGTTTGGAAAAATTGAAGGGAAAAGGTTGAGAAAAATTGAAGTGAAAAGGTTGTGAGCATGACTTTTTCATTTTCGACTTTTTTTTATTTGTATTAATTATTTATTTAATGAGTATTTTTTTTTTAAAAGATAGAGTTATGTATGAGTTTAATGTAAAAATAATATACACAAATCATGTATAAATGTAATAACTTATGCGAATTATTTCTATTGTATCACTCAAAGATGATTTTAGCTTAATTTTATTTTATGTTTTTTATTTGTATTAATTGGAAAATGTTAATGTAAGAAAGAAAAATTAATGGCTTTAGCTTAACTTTTTTCAAAGTTTTTTATTTGTGTTAATTGAAAAATGTTAATGTAAGAAAGAGAGACTAGATAAAAAAAAAACAGAAAAAATCTATTACTATTTATTGAATAAATTGTGTAGTAATTTCATTGAATGATTTAATAATTATTTAATAAATTGTTTGATTTATTTTTAAAAAATTAATAAATTGTTTATTGTAATGTATTAATAGTGATAAAATAGTGTGTAATAATTTGCAAAAAGAATAATAATTTGATAAAAATATGGAAAAATAATTTATCAAAAGTTGTGTAATAATTATCTTGAATTATTTATCAATTTTGTAATAAAATATTTGGTTTATTAAAAAAATTATTTATTATTATTTATTAATGATGAGAAACATGTTGTTAATATAAAAAATACAGTAAGTTGTATAAAAATATGAAATAAAAAGATGCAAAAATTATTTTAATAATTTATTTTATTTATATAACAATTTAATTATTATTATTATTTATTTAAAATTAATTAATAATATGAAAATAGATGTAATAATACAAAATACATTGATTTAGAAATATGAAGTTAAATAATGTTGTTAAATCTTTAATAATACATTTGTTTCTTTTATGAAATATGATAATAACTTTTTTTAATAAATTATTTATTATTTTGTTCGTAGGTTAAAGAAATTGGTAAATAAAACAAGTATGATTCATATATTAAAAAAAAATATTGTGATAATTTGGATAATAACATTATTCTTACATAACAGTGAACAAATAACAAATTATTTATAAGACGTTGTGCCACAATGTTGTTCTTCTTTGTTTTGTGGGTTGTCCTTATTAGTCTTGTTGAATAAAAATATTAAGAGGTCGTGCAGGTGAACTGTTGTCATCATTATCTTGGGTTTAGTCATACTTAGATTTTGACATATCTCACTTAACAGGTCAAAATCCATCAATAATCTATTATCACAAAAGCATATTAAAGAAAAAAATAAAAGGGTAAAAAAAATATGAGAGTCACACCAAACACGTGTAAGAAAACAAACCACCTAAAAATGAAATAAAAGAAAATTGATACTTGTTATGGAAAAGAATCCAAAGTAAAATAAAAAGGCATACCAAAGTATCTAAAAAAATTATAACTTATTATCATACATATATTTACCAATTTATCAACACAATTATTTAATTATTGTTTTCTATAAAAATACGTAAAACTCTAAAATTTATGACTACACATGTTTGCATATACCTTCTTCACTTTCTTTTAAGAACCGAATGAATCATATTAGTAGAAGAAAAAGCTTGACAAGATAGAGTTAAATCACTCTCCAACCAAAGCTTTCTAAAACTTGCTAACTGAGCATGCTCTATAAAAGGATAACACTCATGATCTTTGTATACAAAACATTCTCATTCTCCTAAATAACACAAAATCCAATATTCTCACGACTCTTCCAAAAAAATGCCCTCACATGCTACAGGATCAGGAGACTCCCGAGCAACACCATCAGTATACGCTTTAGTCTAACCCACATCAGAAAAATCCCATAACTCTTGAAATAGAACCGAGACCTTACCAAGTATAGTGCTAATCCCAAAAAACTTCAAGACAAAGAACATAGCAATCTAATTAAGTGAAATATATACTACATATCCGAATTCTGACTAGGATCAAAAGAAATAAGCCAACTCGAACTATCCCAACCATCAACAACTATAGAAGTAAGACTAATTATCTCAAGATAAAAAAACACCATCAAGTAGTATATGCATTTAGAGAAACATTAAAGATCATTCCAGAAATTCACCCGATCACCCTTATCAATAGTCCAGAAGATATTTTCTAGTGTTAGGCCAAATAGAAGAAAAATTATAAAAAGGAATCTTCAAGCATTTAGATTTAAGAAATCTATCATGCATTAAAATAGAGTGAGACATATTATTGTCACAAAATTTCAAACAAGTAGAAGAAGATAAGTTTTGTTTTCCATCTACAAATTCAGAACTTGCAAGCCCCATCTTACTTAGAATTGCAGATAAAATTTGAATTTACAGTAACTAAACCGACCTTGTTAACATTAACTATCCAAACAAAGTTGTGAATCCACATGTTGACCTCTTTTTAAAAGAATGAAAGGTCATTTATAAATGTGGAAACTATAAGGCATAATACCAAAATGAGAAAGTTAACTAATTGGATCTTCCCATCATACATCATACTTAGACATTTGTCTTCTCAAGATGCAAGCTTACTTTTAGCCATTAACCAAAGACTGAAAGGAACAAGTCTCCGAAACACCAACAAAGATGAGGACAACAAGATATTTGAGATGGACATAGTCCCATTACAACCTAAAACACTTTTAATCCTACCATTGAAAGAAATTCACAATGAAAAAAAGACTTTTGAGGAATTCATCTATTGACTAGAAGAAGCATCATAAACTTGAAAAAAAAACTTTTAGAGGAATTCATCTATTGACTAGAAGAAGCATCATAAATTTGTAAAAAGGTGACAAAGACTTTTTATTAGTCCTGCAAAACCCATAAAATTATTCTGCATAAAGAAAATAAGCATAGGACAACCCGAAACAGACTCAGGAGTTTTTAACCAGAGGAATTAAAACAATATGCTGAAACCACATTTTGAAAAATATGAAAGTGGAAGAACTCATGACACTCACATAATCCGATAAAGAAAGGAGTAAAGGATTATCAATTTTAAAATATATTATTTCTGCTATCATCATCTTCTTGTGAAGTTATATTCTCTTTTAATAAAATTTCAGAACATTATGACAGTTTGTCAAAATTAAAACTGACCTAAATATAACTTTTTATTATGAATTAACGAAAAGAATGTGGTATAAACGTAGTGATAATTCTAAATATAAGAAAATTATTTTAAAATACTAATAATTAATATATCTAACATATTAATAAATGTATATATTTATCTATGAAATTGCTTCCAAAATTTATCTCTGGTTCGTCCCTTGACTCGAGTTCTGAAATGATAGGTCCTTACTCCAAACATTAAGTTCATAATATTTTATAAAATACCCGCATTTACATCACACAAATAAAAACGCAAATAGACACATCATGCTTCTACGAATCCTTTGCGTTAGTCTCAACTTCATATTCCTTTTTTTTTAATTAAAAATACACACCTTTCTATAATAAATGGTATATTCAAAATTTACTAATGATTTAAGTCTAAGATATATATTGTTTTATTTTCATGAAATTAAAATATAAATTGAATTTTTTTTTACTATATTATTATTCTTTTTAAATATTAAACAACTACAGCCTAAGAATAAATTGTTTATACCAAGAAATTCATGTTAAGATTATAGTTTTTTAACTATTTATAATTTCTTCACTTTTGTTTTTTATCAATTTCGCACCCATGTATTATTACTTTTCTATAAGAATACAATTAAAAACAATAATTAATTTTATATGTAAATTTTAAAATGAGATATTTTCCAAATTACTTTTCAAAAGTGAAAAAAATGAATTTTAAGTATTCAGTATTTATATTGTAATACAATTTTTTCTTATATTATTTAAAAAAAAAAAAGTAACGTGTACTTGAATACAAACTAAGAAATCATTTATGTATTTCTTTTGTATAAAAGTTGCGTCGTATTTACCAAATTACCACTCATTTCGCTTTACTTGGTTACTCCACTCATTATAAGTTTATTTATTTTATTATTATTATTATTATTATTATTATTATTATTATTATTATTATTATTATTATTATTATTATTATTATTATTATTATTATTATTATTATTATTATTATCACTGTCTATTTCTTCACTTTAGATCTCGATAAAATCAATTATATTATAAATAATTTGAAATAATTAAATGTATATTAAATTATTTATTTAAATTAGAAATTTTTTATCATAAGAAACATTTTATTTTCTTAAAACAAACACAAATAATATTCATGTTTTTATTAGTCGGGTAAGATCCACTTATGGACTTTTAGGTACTTATTGTAAACAATAATAAAATAATTGTCCAGTTTTGTTGGAAAGGTTAAGGTGTGGAACGTGGGCTGGTCCCAATCTTTCATGGGCTTTTCTTTGTTTGGTTAACTTAATTAAGAGAACTTCTTCCTGCACCTTCATGATATTACCTTGCACCTACATCTTATACATAAAAAGATGAATTTATCTTTGAAAATAAATTTAAAATCTAAAATTACCCTTCATCCCCTTCCACCCGCCAGTACCCTTCTTCCTTCATACACCATTTTTTCTTCACTTCACTCTTTTGCTGAACCCTTCACAGCAGCAAAGAGAATTTTTTTAGCACCATTTTCCCTTTCCTTTACATTTTTGCTGCACCCTTCACTAAAGAAAGAAGAGTACCTTTTTCGATATTTTATGGATTTTCGGATTCTATAATCTGAAAGGTAAATGATATTTTGAATGAGTTGTGAATTGTAGAATCTAAAAACTGTTTTGGCTTTCGATTTGTCTTCTGGATTGTACAATCGAAAAAGCAATTTTACCAAACATAAATGCAGTTTGAATTTTTCAATGTAAATTTGTTCTGTGTTTTATAATAGTATTGTATGATTGGTTTGGATTATTTGAGCAGCAAAAGCTGACAACATGAGAAGAGGTGTGAATTTTATTTTATTTTTTGAAATTTACAAGCTTTCAAATTCTACACTCTAAAATGTTTTTGGAATGTCAAATATTTTTACCAGATGAACATTTTTATCTTTTCACTAAGATTGATTTTAGAAAAAAAAAAATATGGAGGTGTAAGAAGAAGCTATCCTTAATTCATTAATTGGGATAAAACTGATAAGAGTGCTTCTTTCTCCACCTAGTTCTTCTTGCACCTTCATACGTTACGAAAATGATAATTGTACTCTTAGATAAAAAAATATTTTAACTTTAGCCCTCACCTTAAACACTGTTACTGGTCTTTGGTCTTTCTCACTATGTTCTCCTAGAGTCGTGAGTAAAGGTAAATTTCTTTTGATAATAAGTTTTTGTTTGTATTATTATGAGATGAATATGGTTAAAATACCTATAGTGTGTAACTTGTTCAAGAAATAATTGTGTTTTTTAAAGTTTAGAAGAACATTAATATTATTTTTGGCCATTTATATCTTTATTTTTTTATCTGATTTTTAATTATTTTACATATATGCATTTACTATGATATAAAAATAAAAATAAATCTTATAAATACTTGGTTAAAATAAAAAACAGAGGAGTGAAGGTTTAGAAGAAACTCGACCTCTTCCATGAGTGCAAATTTAAATCCCAGTGATATTTTCCCTATTTATTGAACAATTCTCCTCATAAAAATCTGCTTGACCAGTCATTCCTCAAAATATTTTTATATCTATTATGAACATTTCTTTTGCTGATTAGAACATGGAAAAATATCTTAAACATTGTTAAATTAAAAAATCTCACCTGATTTCAACCCTGGAAAGTGACCTCATTGTGATAGGTGAGACATCGAATCGTTTCGAATCTAACAGAAAGATATAGCAACGTTCAATTGAAGCCACCAAATCCACCTACCATCCTTGCAACGTAAAATGTTGAAAGTTTGAGAAGAAAGAAAAACGTGGATAGAAAACTGCCGATGATTTGTCACCCTTCTTCTTTCATGTTCCAGTTATTGCCTATAAATTTCCACATAAAGCCGGCTACATCACATGACTTCATTTGAATTCGAATAAGAAAAAGAAAAATAACACAAAATAAAATGGAGATGCTAATTCTTGCAAGAAATCAATATTGAGGTACTTCATTTTGTCTCTATTTAGCTATCTTTTTGCTGTTTCGGCCATAAGAATCAACCTTTCACTATCATGACTTGAGTTTTATTAATCTCATGTACCCTTTGTAGAACACGAAAGAAAAGGCAATTTCGCTGGTCATTGCAGGCATCTGACCGCGCCAAGCACTGTGAGATATGAATCTTTTTCAAAAATAAATACCATAATGTAAATGAATTATGGTGGTAATCCTCATAGTTCTCTGAAGATGACATCCAAAACGAGTGGCGTGGACGATTTTCCAAAGGGTTTGCGTGGGTGGAGTTGGAAGGAGAACAAGTTGTTTGAGCTGGCTTTAGCCGTGGTAGATGAGAACCACCCAGAACGGTGGGAGATTGTGGCAGCCATGATGGGAGGAGAAAAGAGTGCAGGGGAAGTGCAAGAGCAATATGTATCTCTTTTGGAGGATTTAAATCTCATAGAATCTGGAAAACTGGACCATGAACTGGGAGTGGGAGAAGCTCATCCCTGTGTCCTGGTTAACTCGATTGAGTCCTTGTGTTTGTCTGATAGAGATAGCAGCATGTAAGTCTCTTCTTTTTCTTTGTTGAATAAACTGATTTTCTCATCTTTGTGGTTTCCCTGTCTTTTAATTTCACTCTTGGCTTTTCTGGGCGAATCTGTTCAATTTGGATCATTCCTGCAAAACAAAACTCAGATAACCTCAAGATATTCTGTAATCTTTCGCAATATCACTTTACTTGGTTTTTATCAAGTAACATCCTAATCTTTCAATCATTTAGAAAATTTGAAAAACTAGTTTGATAAATCACACCCATCCCGGAAGAAACTTAATGCAGGGTCACTCCGAGTGTGTCAGATCAAACTTTCTTGTCCATGCTGCAATTTTTTCCTTCCCTCTTTTTCATTGCATTTTTACATTTCAACGTAGCTTTCTCTCGTACTGTAGAACAATTTTTACTTAACAAAAGCAGTTATTGACCATAAAATACAGACATGGATTTGTGTGATAGATCAGAAGTAACTATGGATATGAGAAGGCAGATACTTGTACAGTTTATAAAACAAAATGCTGCATCAAAGAGTGTGATAGTTACTAGAAGTAATTAGATTGGAAAAGACTATAACTCAAGTGCATTTAATCCTTGCATACCTGTCCTTAAAGGAATTTTACATAATTGTTGTTTTTATCTTCAACTTTTACACTTGGTGAGTTTACATAATTCTTAAGTAGGGTTTAAAGATGGAAAAATGTGTTGGAATGAAAATCTCATTGAAGATAATAATCAGCTTTTCCTACAAAGATGATTCACATTAAGTTGTGAGTAAATTTTGAGATGATTCTACAAGCACAAGGGAAAGAAACTCGTAGGCATACAATTTGTCTCACAACTTTGTTCATACCTTGGCCAACATGTATAATCATAGATCTGTCTGAATGAACGGTGAAGCATAAGATGTGAATCAAGTAGTGCTAGAGTAGCATTTATTAGGCCTCTAAGAATATGGAACCATACATACAAGTGATGGTGAGTGAGCCTGGTATTTTCATGGGATCAAAGCCATTTTTCAAAACCTACAATATGTTGGTACCTTGTAAAGCTGAACCTAGAAACACATTTGCATATAGATCATACTCATAGAATAAATGAAGAGGGGATTAAGGGAAGGAGAAATTGAGACAGAGCCAGGGAAGAGGCAGTGCATGAGCAGAACCACAACAGATAACTTCTCTTGTCACTCTCACTTTTTTGGCTCTATTGTGTTGATAACTCCCCCCATGCTCTGCCTGTTCCCCAGCTCTGTCCTGTCTCTGACTGTTACCTCAACCTTGTCGATATCCTAAACATGAAGCAACATCTCATTCTGAGAAAGATTATTCTCCCAGCAGAAATTTTGTTAACTAGATTAAGCACAAAATGCACTCTTGAGTGTGTGTATGGTTTCTCCCTATCCTTATATTTGATCAAATGAGGAATGCTTTGTACTATGCAGTACATGATTGATTTCTGTACTATGAAAGCTTTTGTCTTGTGAGTACTACTACTAGGTAGCACAAAACGTTAATATGTCTTTAGAAATAACGTCTTGGGAAATGTGAGATGTCAAGTGTACTGCTGTCTTTTGGTTTGTAGTACTATGGTACTGCTTTTTGCAGCTGAATGTTGTACGGTACGTCAACGCTTAAGATTAAGATTAGAATTTGATTAATTTCTAAAATTAGTAACCATGACAGAGGAAAAACAAATGTGATTACATAAATGCATATTAAAAATAAAAAGAAACCGCAAGGGATATAATAAATATATCACTTAAAATTGTATTAAAAGCAAAAAATAAATGAATGTTTTTCTTGACTTGAGTGAAAATCCCTTAAACTACTAGTATAAAAGAAGAGAGAGTAGTTATGTAGAAAAGAAAATATTTTACTAAAACTGGATTACATCTTTTTAAAAAGGAGAAACTAAAAAGACCCATTATATTTAGGAATAAAAAATTATATTTAATTTTATGTATGTTATGAATGTTATAGACTTTAAATAACTTGGCTATTTATGAAGATAAAAAAACTAATTTTTATTGATGAAATACAGTAATGAATGTGACTTATCTGATGAATTATTTTAACTGAACATGAATAAATGAAATTTAACATTCATAAAAAATGCATTCATGTTCATGTACTATATACAAAATAAATTTCTTATGGTTCGATTACATATGAAAATAAGATGTAAGAAAATAATAAAACGTTTAAAAGAAATTAAAATAGGGGAATATGTTTCCTTAAGATGATTTTCAAGAAAAATGATAAAAAAAATCCCTTTTTTCTTTGATCAGGAAGAAAGAAAATATTATGTTGAATAATGTTTAACAGTGAGCAAACAGTACAGTTTCATTAGTTTAACAAATATTGTCCCCAAAAGTTTTGTTGTGGATCCGACACTTTTTATTCTCTATTCTTACGAGTCAAACAGTAAATAATACTACCCTAATTATTTTTATTAGTGTTTTTCCCTTATCAGCAGCTAATGAATATTTGGATGAATAATTCTAAATCTTTCTATATTTTTATTATATTTTTAATATTTATTACCGAAATGAATATTTTTATTTTTATTTAATATTTGACTTAAAATATTCGAAAAAATTGTCGAAAATGTATAATAAGATATATCATTATTATTCATGAAAGGAATTAAGAAACATGAAAATTTTGAAAATCAGCCAATTGAAGATAAAGAAATAATGGAATTACCAATATACTCTCCTAGGATTCAAATTCTAAATCCAACAATTGAAGACAAATTTTGGGATTTTGACCATGAACTAATTGGTGCCTTCCATTTCATCCATATTAAAGAAAGTACTAATTCTCGTAATAGTTTAGTGTAAATATTTTATTATATAATTTTAACTTTACTGTTTTAGTAATTATTTCTATAGATAACTGTTTCCTATTTGTGTACCAATTTTAATTATTATTTTTGCGTATAGTACAGTTTTACTTTTACTACTTTAGTAACTATTTTTATATTATGATAATTATTTCTGTTATCTTATGAAAATATGGATATATATCGCTGTTGCCTCTATATTTCATCATTGTATTAAATACTATTATGCTTAACAATTGCATTGAGCAAAATTTGATAAGTAACTTTTAGAACAAAGATATTTATATTTTGTTTATAATAAACAATAAAAAGTTAGTGAGTTAAAAGAGAATAGAGAGAAAATAGTTAAAAGAAAGTTATTTAAATTAAGAGATAGAAAAAATAAAAATAAAAATATATTAATTTATTATTAATAATTTTATTATTTTAATAGTATTACTTTTATTGTTTGATTATTTCAAGATGTTATATGTAACTATTAATAAGATATTTATGACATAATTAATTATGTTTGAACCCACAATCAAATTTTAATTTTTTACAATTTTTTTTTTATATTTTTGCAATAAAAGTTAGATAAAGTAATATCTGAATGTTGTATGTTACACCAACGTATTTAAGTTTAGAATTTGATAAGGGATGGGCAATTATAGTGTATGTTATATCATATCCGAATGGAAGCGTGTTGGAAATACTATTAAGGGATAAGTCAAACATAAGGTTAATAAGGAAATTAAATCCTCAAACTCTTTTTTTCGTTGTCAAATTTTTAATAAAAAAATTGTTTTCTTGTTATTTTTTTAGAGCGTAAGTCAATTTAACTTAAATCCGTCATGAGTTAAATTGGATTGAAGATTTATTTAAGGCACATTGGAAATAAGTTTAAGTTACATTGAAAATAAGTTTATTAGTAACTCATAAATAATAACTCTTTATAATTTTTCATTATAATTATTTATTGTTTTTAATTATGTAAGTTTGACACTTTTATTTCTTTTTAATATTAAGATATTATTTAAAATATTTAAACAGTATAAGTATTTAATTTATTTGTTTATTTAATTATATAAATTAATACTTTAAATTTTACTTATTACTTTTATAATATCACTTTTTAATATATTTTTAATATTTTATAGTGAAACAAATAAACAGTAACTTTACTATTATAAATATATAGGTTGAGTTAGCCTACTCTTTTTTTTATTACAAGGAGCTTGTTAAGATGGACAAATTTTCACAACAACCCTTAGAATATAGAATATCTCATTTATTAAACTTTGAAAAGTTATTAGTACATTAGTAACATCAAATGTAGAATATCTCATTTATTAAACTTTGAAAAGTTATTAGTACATTAGTAAGATCAAATGAAATTACTAGTCATGCGTAATGATCTTGGTATGTTTGAAATGTCGTTTTATATTTATCTGTAGGATCGATGATAATTGGACTACAACTCTAGCTTCAAAAAATAAGCGGCACTGAACAATTCATCAATTAATTCATTGATTGTTGGAAAGAGAAATGAATTCTTTACGTTGATGGAATTCAGAGCTCGGTAATCAATACAAAGTCGCAAAGTAACATCATTTTTGTATACCAAAAGTATAGGAGAAGAGAACGAACTTCTATTACTTCTATTAGGCCTACTTAATCTTAATTTCAGTTTGTTCCTTCTGGGAGTGGGAGATATCTATAAGGTTAAACTTTTATAAGACTGGGACCATCTAACAAGGGAATGAAGTAATCATGGCTTCTACGTGGAGGTAAGCTCGAGAGAGTGTAAAAAATTGCTTGATATTGTTAGAGCAACAATGTTAAGTCAAGTGCAATATTTTCTGGCACCTCAAATATGGTTACTATTGGGTTAGCCATGTCAGTGGTTTGGAAAGTAAAAATTTCAGCAATGGCATCCATATGGTGAAATCAGTATATATGGTTCAATCGGGTCTCCACTGGTTTCAAAGTTGCATCCCCTTATAAGGTAACAAACAACCTTAGTTGTTTGATTTACAATGATTGGTAGTTAACCAAATGGAGGCCAATGGTGGCAAGCCAAGCACCTTCCAAAATGATATCAACACCTGAGATTGGTAATAGGTACAAAGGAACATTGAAGGTGTCCCTGTACTGTCAATTGAAGATCCTAAACTTTTCCATTAGCTATTATGTGATTTTCATTTCCTATCATCACTTTGAGAAACGATGCCAGTTCTATTGGAAGTTTCAAGAATTTGACAATCCTGGGTTGTAAGAAATTGTTAGAGCTTCCTCCATCAATCAAGACCTAGATGTCCAACCTCATTATATTGCCTTGAAACGAATAGTACATACACCTTGCACCCTTAAAGAGCATTAAGGGACAAATGATGTTTAGAGTGGTTGCTATCTTGGGAGTGGTCATTAGAGTTGACAATAGTAATGTTAATAGTGCTCTCCGGAGTAGGTATAGTCACATCAACATTATCATCCCATTTTAGGAACATCAGGTTTCTATTAGTACATTTGTGATTGAAGGTGAATTTTTCATCACACCAATAGTATAGGCCTTTCTCTCATCTTAATTGCGTCTCAACACCACTTATTTTTTTTTACCATGGTTTCGGTTGGAAGGACATTAGGAGTAGGTAAGAGGGGCGAAAAGTTTGATTTAGGTATCGTGCGGTGTGATATGGATGAGTTTGAATAAGGCAAAGCAGTTTTGTTGAGGTTAGACATAAACAAATGTGCAAAGGAAGTGGTATATTTCTCTTCATATAGCTTTGCCAATGTTACTGCTCTGAATAATCTTGTTGGATATTGAGATACTACATCTTGTTGAATATCAAGCTTCAAACCAATGATAAAACAGTTGAGTAATGCCTCGAGTGGTTTAATGTGAACTCTATTGGTTAAGGCAGTAAAATCTAAGTAGTACTTATTAACAGATCCATTTTGCATCAATTTAAATAAGGAAGCACGGGGGCAGTCAAAAAGAGAACAACCAAATTCAATTTCAATGGCCCTTTTTAGATCATGCCAACTAAGGGATGATGCCCTTATCCATGTGCATAGTAGAAACTGAAAAATCTCTTAAATTGAGAAATATTAGAAACATTCATCAACACTAAAGATCCATTCCAAGACATATGTACCATCCAACCAAGGAAGGTTATAGTGCAATTTCTTCACCTAATGTGATTGACGTGAGTTTAGTGGGTTTTCAGAGTTAGAGCTCGAACCATGGTGAGAAGAGTTGTGTTGATTCTGCATGAAAGCCTCAAGCGCAAGTTGGAATGTGTCCATCCGAACCTTGGTTTCTTCAACCATTTGCATTGTAAGGGATCTCATGTAAAATGCGGATCTCCTATTGCATCTCCTTCAAGTGAGTGTTCTCAACCATGGTCAACGAAAGCATCAATGAAACAAAAGTACTCTCCTACTGTTAAATTTGATTAAGCTTAAGGGCACAAATTGACAACCAGAATTTAATTCCAATTTATTTATTGTTCAACAAAAAAAAAGCAAGTATGGTTTTGACAACAAATGAAATTTAACTGTAAATCCAATTACAATAGCAACAAAATATCTTGACAGCGCCTCTATCCATGCATGAGCAGTAAGCAAATGTGATACCTATAAGCGATTAATGAAATCATTGTAAAGCAGTAGAGACAGAATGAATAACAGAGAGAAGAGCGATCAGGAAGAAGGAATACCACTCAAAATCCCTATTCATATCCTCTCAGTCTCCTATTTGATTCTCTGACCCTCTTGAATCTCTCGGATCTGTTTCCACATGTCCCTGAAACGTAACAAACTCCCTTTTTGTCTTTTTGTCCAACTCAAAATTTTTCTTGTTGTCCTCGTTGTCCCACTCACCTTCCACTTAACTTCCACGTGTTACAGGTTCATCCTCCAGTACAAATCTAGTGCTCATGAAGACATTATAAAGCTTTGTGAGGTAAAACTAAAGAGTTACACTTTACAAATGTATAGGATATAGTAAGGTAGTCAGCTTCGAGTTAACTGTTGCATCCAATGAAGAGGAGATAACAGGGAAAAAATAAAGAAAAGAAAAATAATCTTTTGACAATTGTAATAATCACATAAAAACTCACTTTTAAGGGTATTATAGTTATTATAAAATAAAATTTTGTATTTATGAAGAAAAAGAGAGAATGAAGGATAAAATAATAATTGTAAAAATTTATGAAGTGTCAAAGTATGATAGCCCAAAAATAAAATATAGTGAGCTTGAAGGTGACCAAGCACTGGGTATGGAGATAGTATATAATGGATCTCCCAACAGCATTGCCAAGCAACACTTTTTATTGGTCTTGATTCCCTAGTCCACCAAGAGAAAAATCTCAAGTTGAAAGTTAAAAGCCTATTTAAGTCTTTTGCAAATTCCAATTTTAAAGGACTTCAGTAAGTTAGATAAACATTTTAATTCTATGTAAAGTACTTGATTAGGTATCCATAATAGAGGAACTAAGTGACAAACTTGATTTTGATAATATATATATATATATATATATATATATATATATATATTTTTAAAAATAAAAAAAAATAAATAAATAAATATATTTATATAATATATATATATATATATATATATATATATATATATATTATTAAAAATAATAAAAAATAAATAGTTGAAGGTATTCATAATATATATATATATAATAATAAAAATAAAATAATAAAAATAATATTTAAATTATTCTAATTCTTTTATGAACTTGTTTAAAGCTACAAATGTACCTATATACACACATGGTCTTTAAGATAGAAAACTTACTAGTACTAAGACGAGCAATCATTCAGGTCCAAAAGACTCTTTAGAAAATTTAAAAATGAAAACTCTTCGAATGCTATGACTTGCCAAATAAGTCGTGGTATAATTGTTTCATCCTATAAAATAAAATTAAGTTTTTTTTTTCTAGTGTGTTGTCCTCAATGATAGTAACTAAAGATCAGTAGTACAAAAGGAAAGGAAATTTGATAAATATTCAAGCAATTCTAATTCACTCCACAGCAAAACTGCTATAAGGCTTCTCACTCCTACTATGGTTCTGCTTTGTAGTCTTTGGGTGTGCTATTATTGCAACTTGAATATAGTTATCATATCTTGTGTCATCCTGTGACTGTGAAGACTGAGTACATGCCTGGTTCCTCTTACTGCAAATTTCAAGGATTCTCTGCAGATATCTGATATGGAAGCAATGATTTTGAGCCACTCTTGCTACTATCTCTATGATAACCTTTCCTATCTACATAATTCTTACATCTTAGTTATTATTCTTCTTTTCCTGCTAGATTTGTTGTTTGTTTTTTGTTAGGAATCCAAGTGCGAGTCTAAGTCCCACACTGAATAAAAATGAGAAAATTAAGCAATATATAAGAAAGAAGACACATAAACCTACTGCCTTAAGGTTTTGGGTTAAAAGTAGTGTCATTCCCTTGTATTTTGTGCCCTTTTCTCCTTCTTGTGAGATCTCCCCGGTTATGCCTTCTCGAATTCTTCGAACAAGTGGTATCATATGATGGGGAGTGTAGAAGAGGGACTAAGAGCCGATGTATCGCACCGGCCTGGTGGTGACCGGCTCATGTGATGGGGACTCTCACTTGAGAGAGAGATTGTTGCTTGTTGTATTTATGATACCACTTGTTGGGAGAATCCGAGAGGAGAAATGGGCCAAACATATATAAGAAAATGACACCACCTTTAACCCAAAACCTTAAGAAAGTAGGTTTATAGGTCTTCTTTCTTATATATTGCTTAACTTTCTCATTTTCATTCAATGTGGGACTTAGACTCACACTTGGATACCCAACAATCTCCTCCTCAAGTGAGAGTCCCTATCATATGAGTCGGTCACCATCAGGTCGGTGGGAACCATCGGCTCTTAGTCCCTCTTCTACACTCCCCATTGTATGAGCCGATCACCATCAGGTCAGTGCGAACCTTTGGCTCTGATATCACTTGTTGGGAGAATCCGAGGGGGCATAACCGGAGAGATCTAACAAGAAGGAGAAATAGGCCCAACATATATAAGGGAATGACACCACTTTTAACCCAAAACCTTAAGGTAGTAGGTTTATTTGGTATTCTTTCTTATATATTGCTTAACTTTCTCATTTTTATTCAATGTGGAACTTAGACTCACAATTGGATACCCAACAAGTGGTATCATAAATACAACAAGTGGTATCAGAGCCAAAGGTTCGTACCGACCTGATAGTGACTGCCTCATACGATGGGGAGTGTAGAAGAGGGACTAAGAGCTCATGGTTCGCATCGATCTGATGGTGACCGGCTCATATGACGGGACTCTCACTTGAGGGGGAGATTTTTAGGAATCCAAGTGTGAGTCTAAGTCCCATATTGAATAAAAATGAGAAAGTTAAGCAATATATAAGAAAGAAGACCCATAAACCTATTGCCTTAAGGTTTTGGGTTAAAGGTAGTGTCATTCCCTTGTATGTTGGGCCCATTTCTCCTTCTTGTGAGATCACCCCGGTTATGCCCCCTCAGATTTTCCTAACAAGTGGTATTAGAGCTGAAGGTTCACACCGACCTGATGGTGACTGACTCATACGATGGGGAGTGTAGAAGAGGGACTAAGAGCCGATGGTTCGCACTGCCCTAATGGTGACCAACTCATATGATGGGGATTCTCACTTGAGGGGGAGATTGTTGGGTATCCAAGTGTGAGTCTAAGTCTCAGATTGAATAAAAATGAGAAAGTTAAGCAATATATAAGAAAGAAGACCCATAAACCTACTGCCTTAAGGTTTTTGGGTTAAAGGTGGTGTCATTCCCTTATGTATGTTTGGCCCATTTCTCTTTCTTGTGAGATCTTCCTGGTTATGCCCCCTCGGATTCTCCCAACAACCACAACAAGTAGTATCATAAATACAACATTTCCTTCATTACTTGATTAAGCTGCTGTCAAACTTGATTTTTATATATATCTTCATACTTGTGGAACTCAAAACAACTTGTAAACCATGCTGTTATGGTTGAGTAACAGAGGTTTCAATCTGATGGAAGTTCCTCCTGTCGTAAGTCTTATTGCTATTCATGACATGTTTATTTTGCCGTGAAAACCTTCCCTATAAGTTATGTTGAAAATTCTCTATTGACTCTTCTTTATTCGTTGCCTAGGCCTATGGATTATTTACATATTGCCTGAAATCCAATTTTTGAATTGTTTACATGCTCTGCTTCCTCAATATTCAATCTGCATAATACTCTTAACAGAAAAATGACCCTTCTAGAACAAGTTAATGTAGACTTTTAAATAAAATTTTTGCCCTCATTCGTGTAATTATGTTCCAATTATTCAAAATCATAAGAGAAACAACATACAGAATTGAGTTCAGCATAGGCGTTATGATAAGTTGTAATGCACATTATAGGATATTGGACCCATTCTTTAAAGGAAAAAACAACTTTTGTATATTTCCTTTTTTTTCAGATGCTTTATATAATAGTTATCCATACAGATTTCCATATTGTGTTTCTTTTCCCATTTAGCTGTATCATACGAAACTAGTGCAAATGATTTTTAGCCTGATTATGGCTAACACCTATGCACATGTTACATATGTTTCATTAGCAACTATTGTACAAGAGAAGAACAAGTGATCTCTTAACTCCTCTTGCAATCACATAATACACATGTATTGTTGTCAAATTGAACTTTATTGCTACCTTACACGGAAGTACTCTCCATACAAAAGATTGAGTAAAAGGTCAAATTTTACTTTCCATGACAGTTCAAAAGTCTCTGAAAACTCACATATATTATTTGTAAGCTGGTCTTATTCCTTATGGTTTGGTCTTATTCTAGAATAGAAACATAAAAGGATAAATTATCAACTTCTCTAAAAATTTTATAAATTTGAATATTGATTATGATCGAAAGGGACCTTGGATTCTAACTAATATTTTTAGTATCCTTGACAGGTCCAAGAGAAATGATTATTATAATATCCTTAAATTAACTGCTAATTTGTCCCAACCATAGTGTGTTACAAGATATTTCAACAACATTTTGTCGTATGTAGATAAATGTGGGAGGGTACAACATCTAATGGGGTTAATTTGATGCTTCCAAGAGATAATGGATGTGTGGGGTTTGGAGGATCTTTTGTTATGTTTAAAATTCTATTAAAGGCAGAACAACCTGTTTTAGAACTATAGCAACAGAGGCAAAATCGCAATAATGAACAATAAAAGAGAGAACATTATAATGGTATGTATACAGTAATATTTAAGATAAATTCCAAAACATTTAAAACTGTGTATATTGTGTAATTACTGTAAGGAATAAAGGCTAGGTTCTCCCCTAGATAGCTTGATCTCCTAAAACCAAGAAATGAGTATTTCAGTATAGAAGAAGAGGAACAGGCTCTCCCTAAGGAGCCAAAAGAGAAGACAGAGAAAGGTTATACTCACATAATGCCTAACAAACATAATTTCTTAGCTGCACATTTGTAGTCCGTTGCCTATTGCTCCTCCTTGGTCCCTTGATACACTGGTCCTGCTCCACGTGTCCTTTAAGGCCAACTGAATTTGGCACTGTCCTCATGTCTAGTTGAGGTGTATTATTGTTGACCTCTTCCTCCACATCATCAGCTACCTTATCATTTTGCTTCCTATTTTCCTTCCTAACATTACCCTCCGCTTTAAAAACACCCTTGTCCCCAAGGTTGAAATGTGGATAGGCTTTAAGAAATTCCTTTGCATTCTCCCACATTTTAAAAGCAGCCGAACCATTTCCCCATTGTACTTAGACTTGCTGAGTTTCATGCATGCCCTGTAATATTGTGCGCACATTTAGCACTTTGGTAGGTGTTATTATCGGGCCAAATTCTATAGTGTTGAGAGGGAGCGGCGGGTATTGTTGTTGGGAATCTCCTCTGAATTTCATCAATAGAGAAATATGAAAAATAGGATGGATACGAGCTTCTGATGGCAAGTCTAGCTTATACTTATAAGCTACAAAACTCAACTTGTGGTTGATTTGAAAAGGACCAAAGAACCTCATTCTTATTTTCTGGTGCTTTCCCAAGGCCAAGTTGTCTGTATGGCTGTAACTTAACCAGAACCCAATCCCCTTCTTGGAATTCCTCATGTTGTCTTTTCTTATCAGCAAAGTGTTTCATATACTGTTGGGACTTCTGCAAATTTTGTTTCAATTGCTCAATCAATTTATCCCGTTCTTCTAACATTTCTCAAAAGGATAGCTCATCGTAAGGAGATACTTGATACTTTATCAAGGAAGGTGGGTCCCTTCCATAAAGAGCCTTGTAGGGAGACATCTTGATGCTAGTATGGTATGAAGTATTGCACCAATACTGGGCCCAGGGAAACATGTTTAGCCAACTTTTTGGATTTTCAAAACAAAAACACCTTAAGTACATTTCTAAGGTTCTATTTAACACCTCACTTTGGCCATCTATTTGTGAATGGTATGAGGAACTCATTGCCAATTTTGTATCCTGTAATTCGAATAACCTCTTCCAGAAGTTACTAATGAAAACCTTATCCCTGTCCGAGATTATGGTTATAGGGAATCCATGGAGTTTAACCACCTGTTTCAAGAAAACCTCTGCCACTTGTTTGCTAGTGGAACCTGTTTTAAGAGGAAGAAAATGTGCAAATTTATACAACCGATCAATTACCACCATGATAACCGTGTAGCCTTGAAAAATGGTAATGCAGTGATGAAATCCATACAAATAGCTTCCCAAATCTGCGAAGGAATAGGTAGAGGTTGTAGAAGGCCAACAAGAACTTTAGTTTGAGTCTTAGCCTTTTGACAAACAACACAATTCAGCACATAGTCCTTGATAATTTCTTGCATCCCGGGCCAATAAAATTGAGAACAAATTCTTTTAGTGGTTTTAGCTACCCCTGAATGTCCCCCAACGACTGAATCATGATATTCTTGCATAATTAACTTGATAATGTCACTATTGGCTGGTACGACTACCCTATTTTTCCATAATAAAATCTCATTTTTTATCTGGTAGTGTTGATATTGCAGGTTTTGATTCTGACAAAGCATCCATATTTGTTGCAGCTCATAATCTTGTTGTATTTCCTTCTGCAGTTGTTGTAACCAGTGTGGATCAGGCATGGAGAATGCAGTGTAAAAGCATCGAGATAGGGCATCTGCAGCTAAGTTTTCCACTCACGATTTGTATTGGATTTCAAAATCATAGCCCAAATATTTATGCAACCATTTCTGTTGCTCAGGAGTGTGTAAGGACTGATTTAGCAAAGATTTCAAACTTTGTTGGCCTGACTTGATTATAAACTTCTTGCCCAACAGGTAGTGCCTAAATTTGGCAATAGCTTCAGTGATAGCGAATAATTCTCTAGTGTAAGCAGACTATCTTGGCATGGTTGGAGACATTTTCTTTGAAAAGAAAGCAATTGGGTGCTTGTTCTGGCTTAAGACCGCTCCAATTCCAATGCCAGAAACACCAGTCTCTAAAATAAATAGAAGATTAAAATCAGGTAATGCCAAGACAGGAGTTGTGGTCACAACTTCCTTGAGTTTTTTAAAAGCCTGTTCTTCCTCTGTGGATCAGTGGAAAGAGTCTTTTTTTAGTAACTCAGTGAGAGGGGCTGCTATGGAAGCATAACCCCTTATGAATAGCCTATAATAACTAGACAGTCCCAAGAAACCTCAAAATTGTTTGAGAGTAGTGGGTATTGACCAGTTAGAAACAACTTGCACTTTGTCTTTATCCATCTGTACTCCTACCTCATTGATGATGTGGCCCAGATAATCAATTTCGTTGGTGCCAAATGAACATTTTGAGAACTTGGCATATAAAGATTATTTTTGTAATAGTTGTAAGACCAATTCAAGCTGTGTTAAATGAATTTGCCTAGTCGGACTATAAATCGATATGTCATCAAAGAAGACTAGAACAAATCTTCTTAAATATGGTTTGAACACATCATTCATTAACGCCTGAAAAGTTGCAGGTGCATTAGTCAAGCCAAATGGCATGACTAACCACTCATAATGGCCCTGGTGAGTCCGGAAAGTTGTTTTGTGTCTGTCAGTAGGGTTCACTAGAATTTGGTGATATCCTAACCTTAAATCCAATTTAGAAAAATAAGTGGCACCATGTAGCTCATCTAGCAATTCATCGACTGTAGGAATTAGAAAAGAATCCTTGATAGTAATGGCATTCAAGGCTCTATAGTCGGTGCAAAATCGCCATGTTCCATCCTTCTTTTTAACAAGTAAAATAGGACTAGAAAATGGGCTCTTACTAGGTTGAATAATGCCATCCGTTAACATCTTTTGCACCATAGATTCAATATGCACTTTTTGACTATGTGGATATCTATAGGGTCTAACTTTGACTGGTTCAGCACCTTCTACCAGTGGATTAGTGTGATCATGCTCTCTAGGAGGAAGCAGGCCTATAGGCGTTTGGAACACCATTCTGTAAGTATGCAGCAATACGGCTAACTCTGGGTCTAAGTCTTGTGCGCAATCCCCATTGAATGGAGGTTCTGTTGATGTATCCGAGAGGTGTAGGGAATATATTTCAGCCATTGCATCAGTATACATCCATCTTCTAACATGATGAAATTGAGCTTGTGTAGGAGCTAATTCGACATCGCCTCTGAGAGTCACAAACTCCCCTTTGTGCAAAAACCTTATGAAAAGGGAATCATAATCAGTGATATGAGCTTTGAGAGTCTTAAGCCAAGAAGAGCTAATAACCAAATCACCACCAGCAACTTGTAGGACATAAACATTAGGAAATTGTCCTTCTACCTCCTTAACATCGAAATTACCAACCATCACTCTAAAACCAGGTGCTGGTTCCACGGAAGTTTGAGAAATTTGGCAATTCTAGGTTGGATAAAACTATCCGAACTGCCTCCATCAATCAATACTTGTAATTCTAAGCCATGTACCTTAGTTGTTAGCCTGATTGTTGCAAATCCTAGGACCCCTTTCATGGCATTAAGGGACAAGTGGTGTTGCTGAATTACATGGTGTTCCAACTCGGTTAACTGAGGGTCCAGTTCAAGTCTCTCAAGATTTGTGTCCTGCTGTTGATTATCAGCATCTTCAGTCTCATCTAATTGGTACAACATAAAGTGTCGATTCGGACATCTATGGTTAGGGGTGAATTTTCCATCACACAAAAAACAAAGCCCCTTATCTCTCCTAACTGTTTTTTAGCTAGGGAAAGTCTCCTTACTTGATTTTTTGGTATGGGAAATGTGGGTTTATGGGTTGGAGTGGGAAGTAGTGGTGGTAGTTGGTTTTTGAGGTTTGGTTTACTGTTAGTTGTTATAGGTGAGGTTGAGGTTTGATGTCTATATACGTTGGGTGTTGGGTTTGGACGAAAATTGGGGTTATATTTATCTTCATACAGTCGAGCAAGACTAACTTCACGCATCAAGCTAGGGGGCACTGGGCTTTCACCTCTCGACGAATATTAGGTTTCAGGCCACTGATAAAACAATCTTGCAAGGCTTCAGGGGGTTCTAATTGGGCACGATTTGCTAAAGTTGTAAACTCAGCATAGTAATCAAGCACTGATCCCTGTTGAATTAATTTGAAAAGTGATTCTCTCGGTGACTCAAACACGGAAGGGCCAAACTCAATTTCAATTGCCCTTTTCTACTCATGCTAAGATCGAAAGGGAAAGTTGCGTTGAGTTAGTTGAAACCAGGGAATTGCAGTACTTGTCATGTGCATTGTGGCAATATTGATCCTCTCAGCTTCATCAATATGGTAGTAATCAAAGTATTGATCAACACTAAATATCCACCCCAAGGCGTCGGTACCATTAAAACGAGGCAAATCGAAATTGAGTTTCCTCGGTTGTTGATGTTGGTGTATGAGAGGGTTGGTTTGTGAGTTCAAGCCATGACCTAGACCATATTCAAAATCTGTTTCCCCAACTTGTTGTTTGTCCAGGTTATGAAGAATATGGCCAATTGATTGTTGAATGGCAGAGAGAACACTGTAATGGTCTGTATACTGTAATATTTAAGATAAATTCCAAGATATTTAACACTATGTGTAATTGTGTAATTACTGTAAGGAATAAAGGCTAGGTTCTCCCTTGGATAGCTTGATCTCCTGAAACCAAGAAATAGGTATTTCAGTGTAGAAGAATAGGAACATACTCTCCCTAAGGAGCCAAAAGAGAAGAGAGAGAAAGGTTATACTCATATACTGCCTAACAAACATAATTTCTTAGTTGCACATTTGTAGTCCGCTGCCTATTGCTCTTCATTGGTCCCTTGATACACTGGTCCTGCTCTACATGTCCTTCAAGGCCAACTAAATTTGGCACTGTCCTCATGTCTAGCTGAGGTGTATTATTGTTAACCTCTTCCTCCACATCATCAGCTACCTCATCATTTTGCTTCTTGTTTTCCTTCCTAACATCTTCCTTCGGAAGGACACCTTTCATCTAAGAGGATGGTATGATGAAATCCTTACAAAGAGTATTAAGGACACTATAAAAGATTATTTTCATAACATGTAAGTAGGAGGATGATAATTATTTATTATTGGAACCTTTTATATTTAAGGATGTTTTCTTTAATATGAACCTAGACAAATCTCCAAGTCCGAATGGGTTGATCTTAGGGTTGTCTTGTTGGTTTTGGCATATGTATAGTTCTGATATCCACTATTCTTTTTTTTAATGGCTTGAGAAGTTCCAATTTTATAAATGAAATCAACTTTGTGTTAATTCCAAAAGGTGACTGGGCAAGAAATATGAAGGATATGCAACCTATATTGGTATATAATGTCATCTGTAAAATTATGTTTGAATTGTTTACTAACAGGTTGAAGAAGGTCATACCCAAGTGCATCTCTAAAGAGCAAACCATTTTCGTAAAGACAACTTTATTCATGAATGTGCTCCTTGCCAATGAGATTTTGCGCCATATGAAGCTCAAGTCTGGGGGCAAAAGTTTGGAGATTACCCTTAAAATTGATATCAACAAGGCATATAATCGAGTTAGATGGGAGCATTTGGAGACTAATGTTGAAACTTGGGTTTAGTGAAACATGAATGATGATGTGCATCTAAATAGTTTAGTATTCAACTAGGGTCAATTTAGAGACCTTTATCACCTTTTCTTTGTCTCATTTGTGCTAATGGACTCTCAAAATTGACAAAAAAGAGTAGAAATTAGGGAAAAAGTGCATGGCAAAAAGGTTGCTTGTGGTGCTCCTACTATTACCCACTTATTGTTTCTTAATGATTGTTTGTTATTTTGTAAAACTAGTTTGCAGGAATACGAGAAATTAAAGAATATCCTTTAGAATGTATGAAGGAGCCTCGTGACATGATCTGAATTTACAAAATTCTAAAGTTTATTTTAGTAGGAATGCTTAACAATGTTTGAAGTTTCACCTCCTTATTAAATTACAAGGGTTAGCAAGTCGACATCTTAAACTCCCTATACTTTTATTAGTATAGAAAAGCTTGTTTACATTGTTAAAAAGAGAAGTCGAGCAAGAAATTCAATGGAGGTTGGTTCCTTTTTAGACCAGAGAAAGAAGTTATGATTAAGGTGGTAGTGATGCCTACTTACAATTTCAATGTCCACACTTTTTCATCTTTTTGGTAGAGTGTAAGGACAAAAGATTGATTATATGTCTTTGGAAAAATTAGTATATCCTAAATCTTATATAGGCGTGATGAGACCATTTTTAGGACTTAAAGAATACTACTACATATATATATATATATATATATATATATAATAATTAGTAACATAAAAAAAATGTTACTAAATCAAACAAAATAAAACAAAATGTTATTAATATGATTTAGTAGCATTTTATCAAATGTTAAGTATTATCTATGTTACTAAAATTTTTTAATAACATTTTACTTATCATTAGAAACATTTATAAAAATATCTTTTTTGTAATATTTATTTAATAAAAAAATAACATTTTAAAAATGTTACTAAAATTTTTTAATAATATTTTCTAATAAAAAAGTAACACCATAAAAATGTTATTAAAAACTTTGAGTAACGTTCACTTATCATTAGAAACAATTATAAAAATATCACTAAATATTTTTTATAATATTTATTTAATAAAAATATAATATTTTAAAAATGTTACTAAAATCTTTTAGTAATATTATTTAATAAGAAAGTAACACTATAAAAATGTTACTAAAAGTTGTTAGTAACTTTTTCTAATGAAAAGACAATATTTTTAAATTATTACTAAAAGTATTTAGTTACTTTTTTTTTAGCAAGAGTTACATTTTCATTTTTCATTATGTGTTTCTATTAGATCAACATCATAACACTCTAGTATTTTGGCTTTTGGTTTTCAATAATAAAATGATAAAAGATAATTTTATTCCAATACTACCAAATATTTTATCGAAACATGTTTCAATTTTAAGACAACATCAGCATAATGCTCCATGAAAAATATTTTATCCAAATCATTATGCATACTGAATTTCTCTAGTTCATCATCACATATCTTCTTTGAAGAGCCACATTCTTTATGAAAAACCTATCTTATATAGTTTCTATCAAATTCAACACACAATAAATGCTCATACACTTTCTTTCCATCACCCCAATAAACTCCTTAAAGGGGCACAAAATCTCATCTCGTTGAGCAATATTTTCAAATGCAAAATTTAGAAAAAATTCACTATGGGCCTATCGTTTATGAAAATTATATAAGAAATATATCATTATGTTGTGTTGCATGTTTACCCATTATTTATAATAATATATTAGGCTACAACAGAATTAACCATGATACATTAGAATAAATCAAATTGCTAAAATTGTGGCAACCACATCCCTAATTTATGTAGCATCTATTTAAATCAGTACAAGTATACACACATGATATATGAAAAAATTTAATCAGGACACAACAAAAAACAATAAAGGTTTGGGATTAATTTTACTGCAAATAAATAGGAATAATAATAGACAGTGTAATAAAAAAGGAAAGTTACCACCAACACAGTCTCTACCCCCTTACCTGAAATACCAGAAATTATATATAGTGGACATGCAAATGAAAGTAGCAGAAACATCCAGCTCTAACTTTCTCGATTCCGACATGTATCAAGTACCAACAATAGACTAGTAATTGATAACAACATTATATCAAACAACAAATTAAGAAATAAGTGTAAACGAAATGCATAAATATGAAAGGAAGAGAATAAATCATAAATTATAAAGCAAGGAGTTGATAATAGCAATATGCTAAAACTTGCCTTATTTCATGAAGGTACAAATTCAGTAGTCTTACATTTAATCAAGCCAGTGAAACAAAATGACACCATACCTTGAGACATGCAAAAAATATATCTAGATATAATCACTAAAAATAAAATATAGTATGAAGGGCCTTAACTAAAAACACTATAGAAATAGGATTTAATCAAATAAGACAAAGAAATTTCTAACAAATAGAATTACGAAGCTTCAAGCTGAAACAAATTGTTTAAATTAAAATTAAAACAAACAAACACTAAATAAGATAATGAAAAGATACATGTTGGATCATCAAATTTGCAAGCAATGAAAAAAAACAAGAAATGCAGAGGAAGAATATACCTATCATTGTCTTGGGCACGAGATCTGAAACGAGGCACCCGGTTAGTCACCTGAGGTCTCCCTCTAGATCAACAGTTTCTCTTCAGAAATTTAATAATCACTGTAACAATTCAGTTGACTAATAGATTTGTCTACAAATAAAGTCAAAAAAAAACAAAGAAAAAGGTGTTGATTGTGAAATAAAGTAACAAAAGAAAAAGAAAAAGGATGAACACCTTTTTTAGAAATTGATGGACATAGTGAAGAGGTATTCAGTCACTTTGTTAAGCATTAAACTCTGTTGTGGCATAAGTGAATTTAGCGAAAATTGGCTTAAATCGAAACAAGAAATTATCCAAATCACTATAAATTAAATACCTGATGAGGCTCAAGGTATTCAATGTGAAGAAACTACATACGTGATGAGGCTCGAGGTTGTTGAAGATGGTGACGACGGCAAGCACAACTGTCATGGTTGACAGTAGACTACAGAGACGACGACAATAAATTTTAGGAATCTATGGTAAGATGTGTAATCGGATTCCAAATTACAAATCACCGTGAGAGAGGATTTTGAAGAAAGAAGATTTTGATTTCTTTATGTATTATACTATGAAGTAAAATGAAAATTATAATTCCTTGAACTGATAACTATACTATGAAGTTAAAAACCCTATTTTGCTTTCTTCTATGCTATCTGCTTTTGTGAAAACGAAAAATGTTAGAAAGAAATGTCAAAGACAAAAAAGATATAATCAAATAAAAAGTAATAATAATATATATTAACTTAATAATATATATTAACTTAATGTATTTATAGTAACATTTATTTATAAAATGTTACAATATTATATCTATATCATCTACAGTAACATTTATAATAAAAAATGCTACTATAATAGTTAAAATTTATCTATAGTAACATTTATAATAGAAAATATTACTATAATAGTTAAAATTTATATACAATATAACATTTTAAATAAACGTAACAATAAAACAAATATCATAAATCCTGTAGTGAATTTATTAAGTCTTGAAATGGTTTAAATAAAGAAACTTACCCAAGAATTCTTGCATAACTCTTGACCGAGTGCGGGAAAAGCAAGATAACAAAAGGTTAAATTGAAAATCTCAAATAGAAAAGGTGAGAAAAATGAATGTAAATCAAGGATAAATGTATTATTGATTTATTCTCCAATCTTGGAACCTAAGGTAAGAACTCCAACCTTTCATAATATACTTATTCTCACACAAATAAAGTTAATTCATATATTCTCCAGTGTTTACTCTATAGGATGTGAAGGAATGCTTAAAAAACTTCTAAGGAATTCTTCTCTAACCCCATCATATAACATAAAATTAGCTGATAGTATTTTTTTTAATGTGATTATTATTAAAGAAAACAATTGGGAAATTTTATATGTACTTTTTTAAAACTAGTAACCTATTAATGTCACCTAATGTTAAAACGATGAAACATACAATTGTAGCTTTGTAACTCAACTCTAGTAAGGAAGTTTAGCTAAATGTTCAAGGCAATCACAACCATTTCAGTTGTGGCTATATGCATATATGAAGTTTATGGATGTCAAAGGTTTTGAGAGAATGAAAATCACCTGCACTTCTCCTATACCATCATTAAAATTTGATATCACTTTCAATTTAAAATCTGAACACAATAGATTTATAAGTTTTTTTTTTTCTTATATACCTAACACAAAGTTTACTGTTATTGTCTTTCCAAGTTGAATAAATCAACGAGTTAGGTGTTCTACTACAGGGATTAGGCTGCTGCTTTCATGCTGGACCGAATGTCCACACCTTGTCTTGAGCTTTTAGAAGGACAGGCCATGGATTATTAAAGGCTATTGAATACATGATGAACATGGGACAAATGCATGTTATTTTCGAGATGGTGGTTGTAGATAAAGTTAACAGACCACACACTGATTCTACAGAAGTTGGTATTCAATGCCAGCATTTACTTAGACACAAAGACAACTATACCTTGACTTTTGTCAAGAGACAAACATGTATTCGTCTCATCTCTTAGGGAAGCAATATATTATGCTAGCTTCACAATTTACCAACACGCACCTTCTTGTGTTTGTTACACTCTGAAACAATAAAATGGCTTGACTTTGTTTCTGTAAAATAGAAAAGCACTGCCACTAAGTATAAAGTAATTTGCGAAGCTAAAAATTTGGCAAGATTGTAATTTGATGGTTGTGATGCATAGCCGTCTGGCTCAACAAACAAACCAAAACCAACGTATTACCAAATGTTGTATCCCATGGATCGCATCACGTATGTTCTTGTGTTAAACAAAATGGTTACAGCGTAACAAGTTAGGTGGGTGAAAAAAACATGGTAGGTCTCGGTCCCCATCGCACTCAAGTTCTGCACCTATATTTTATGAAAGGTGCATGGTTTCAATAGAAAAATGGTAGCAAATTAATTTTTTTATGAAATATCTGCCCATTTTACTCCTACCCCTCTACCCTCCTCTGCCCCTTTAAAGAAATAAGTTTGTGCTTTTTTTGTCGTGACAAGAAAAACACATCAGCATATTGGGCTGGGTTTTAAGGTGCTAATAATTTGAAATAATAATAATAATAATAATAATAATTTCACAGAACAAGTAATTAAAGCAAGCCCTAAATCCATTAGAATAGTAGCATGTAATTATAGAAACAAAAATTGATGCAGTTACTAAGGAAGGATTTAATTTATAATTCACAGAAATGTTGGTTACGGGGATGTGAAGAGTTTATATTAATAAGCGTCTCATTAATAAATATTATAATAAAAGGAATTATACTATAATTATTAAATTATTATTTAATACATCTCAAACAAATTTATGACTAAAGTAACTAGGAACATCATGCTTAAACTTAAATGTAACTAGTAATTTACAAAAGTAGTTCTTGAACTTATAAACGCAATCTAATTTAATATCTCAAGTTGAAAAATATTATTTTAGTCTAAAATGATCATTTTTTTTTTGTTTTAGTCTTTATATTTCTAATTTAAGGGATTAAAATTATTTTTATTTGATAATGTTAGCTATAGCTAAAATAAAATGTTTGATACTTTTAATAATCAACATGCATTGCTTGTAATTTTAAAGATTAATTTTATTAAGTGTTTTATCGGATTAGCAAATTGGATTATCTCCATATAATTTATTTAATTATTTTGAAGAGAAAATTAAATTATAATTTATACATTATCATTTTATTGTACCAAAGTACGTAGTTTAAAAATTATGTATATCATTAACCACTTTTAAAATTAGTTTAATGTGTTTGTTTTGCACTTGTGCAATGATATCATGAAATGATGTATAACTAATTTCATTTATTTCTTATGTATATGTCACACAGAATCACTATAGCAGACAAAATTCACCACCTATATTTCAAATTGGTTATTCATCTACTCAATTTTATCTATTTTTTCAATATTTTTGCACTGCTCCTAAGTACATATACTTCCAACGCTACTGATTATGGATGATAGACGACAATCTCATTTATCCCAAGTTTTGATAATTTGATATCAAATTTATTTGCAACAAATGTTATTATTTATATGTAATTCCTTTAGTTGCACAAAATCCATATGAAGTTGTTCATACTAGGTCTAACAACAATTCTCTCTCAAAGAACAACCATTAAAACATCTCATTATTTATATTAATTAATTATTATATTTTTCTTTATCAAACACAATAAGCCTGAGATTTTTTTCATAAAAAATCTAAAAAATAAATTTCTCAAAATAAATGCAAATAAAATAAAATATTATTAAATATGAAACATATTCCAAAATATATTCTTTAAAATTATTTAAATACCATTACTTTTATTAATTAATTATTATATTTTTTTATCAAACACAATAAGCCTACATCTAAATAATGGTTGCCACTAAATTTTGGAGTATAGTTCCTCAGGAAATTCCAATAAAACTACATACTCAAAAGGTAAGCATGTTGGTTAACCCCTAATTCACTTGCATTAAGTTGATTAATAACAACTTGTTATTTATTCATAACATTTGCTTGATATTGAAATACATTAGCCATTAGTCATCATTTTGATAACTCTACTTGTCCCATATTAAATGTTGGACTTGTGATAATTGGGTTTTTATGGTTATCTATAATTTGTAGACTATTTAAAATACTACTTTTTAATATATAAACAAATAAAATAATATAATAATAAAAAAAAAATCTCCAAATAGCATATCATAACAATTAATACCACACAACACAAGACATATCAGGCTACATAATACAACTAACTCTAATACTAAAGGTAACATCTTATTATTATTAATTAATTATTATATTTTTTATAAAAGACAATAAAACTAAGGTTTTTTTTCACAGAAAAAATTAAAAAGAATGTTAATAAACAAAATATTATCAAATATAGAACATAATCCAAAATATGTTCTTTAAAATTATTTAAATCCAAATATATCCAAAATGAGATTCCTATGAATTAATCCCCGGCTGATACACAAATTAGCACAATATTTTATAATATAATTCTTAAAAAAATAAAAAAAATATATATTCTTCAACTTGTAAAATTTATTTCTCTTCATCAGCAATGTAATATACTCCCTACATAATTTATTTACGGAATGATTACAATCATTACAATGATAATCAATAATAAAACTAAGCACAATAGATATAAGTAATTATATTAAAAACATTGTCATACACATCAAATTTCAATCAACTTTTCTATTTAATATATTAAGCAATTCGTCAATTTTTAGAAAACTAATTAATATTTTAATTAAATATTAAGCAGTAAATTCGCATTACCATCAGCAATAACAATAAAATACTTAAAATAAATAACTACAAAAATTTAATACATATTAAGCAAAACAATTTAATATAGATTAACCACAACTACAGTAAATTTGCATTAACAACTATAATAATAAAATAGAACCTATAGAATATTTAAATAAAATAAATAGCATTTCTTTTCTTACCACACAATTTTATATTTGCTATAAAATAAATTACAATAGAATCAAACATATATTATAATTAATTATTTAAAATCAAGAAAATTAATTTCTTAATTCAAAATACAACATAAATATTTTAATATATAAACACTTTCAAAGAATAACTAAAATATATAATAATCAAATTTATTACATATTTTACAAATATTTCCTTTCCGAATAATTTTCTTCTAAAATTACACCATTAACATTTTTTTTCATTTCTTACTCAACCTTTTTGTATACACAATAAATAAATATATATATATATATATATATATATATATATATATATATATATATTTTTTTTTTTCTTCCTTCCAAGTATTTTTCTTCCTTTCAAGAATTCTTAATTCTTTCTCTCTAATTCTAACAATATAATTGTTCTTGCATGAGGCCGATCGGCTTTAACAAGCAACAATGTTTTTGAGCTTCCTTCCCTAGCTACCCTGACAACTCTTCCATTCCTTCAGGTCTTCGGTTATACACAATTTTGGGAAAGGGTCCTGCATGGCACTCCGACGCTTAAGTCAGTGTGGGTCCAAGTGGACCTAGGATAAGATTGCATAAAGTAACAATACCTCTTTTCATAGGACTTCCTTTGTCTTTTATAGTAGTTGAATAGGCCCTAGGTGGATGGGCCCATAGCTCATTATGGTGTCTCATTTGATGCATGCCACGAGTCAGTTTATGGACAAGGGATTTTGTTAGTCGAATAGTTCTCAATCGGCTGTCCCGTATACTTCTCGGCCGGTTTGTGCAATTGTGCATTGATTTTGGTAGTCGGTCTCCCTTATAATACATAGGCCCCTCAAGTCCTTGAGGGAACTGGTTGAACGAAAAGGACTTTGTTGTCACTGAATACCAGGAATATATCGGTCGGTGTGAGTGCGATATCTTTTGGCGAGAAAGGTCGAAAGGCATCGTGAATTTTGGCGCGTTCTCGATACATGTGCAATGACATGACGTGTCAATTGTTGTGGGCCCTTGATTTGCTTGGGATCGGACGATGCTAGTTGTGTGATGGTTGGACTTCCGTCTTTATAAATATGATTCACAGTGAATCGCCAGTTGCACTTCCATTACTCTCTCTGCTTTTGAATATTCAACCTTCTAGTGTTTGCCTATCTCTGGTCGGTTTTTTTTTTCTGAGGTAAAATGGCTTCATTTTCTGTTGCTTCTTATTCATCTTCGGAGCACTCGGGGTCTTCAGGTGGATCTGTGCGGGGTGGTGAGGAACACGGGATCAGTGCCAACAGGGGATCATTAGGGACAAGTTCTTCTGATGCATCAAGCTCCCGGTGGGTGGAAGTAAGGGACGCGAAAAGGCCAAGGACTGGGCAGTCTCTAGATGATGTGACAGAATCGCATGATCGGGAAGGGGTCCTGCATGCACTCCGACGCTCAAGTCAGTGTGGGTCCAAGTGGACACAGGATAAGATTGGATATTCCTTTGTCTTTTATAGTAGTTGAATGGGCCCTAGGTGGATGGGCCCATGGCCCATTGTGGTGTCTCATTTTATGCGTGCCACGTGTCAATTTATGGACAAGGAATCTTGTTGGTCGAATAGTTCTCGATCGACTGTCCCATATACTTCTCGACCGATTTGTGCAGTTGTGCAATTGTGCATTGGTTTTGGTAGTCGGTCTCCCTTATAATAGAATAATCATAAAAATAATAAACTTCAAAACAGACAAACATATCTAACAAGTTTAATAAAATAATAAACTACGTAAAAGACAAACTTTCCTTACAAATGTAAATTGACATGTTTATGCATGATGTGTGAATGATGTGTGATGTGAAGTTACGAATCTAAGGTGAATTGTAAATTGTGGTATTATATGTTCTATCATGTATTGGAATCCATGAAAGAGATATAAATAAATAATTTAAGTTGTCTAAGTCATATAAAATAAAACATCAGGTGATGAAAAGATGAAAAAAGAGTTTATTAAACATCAGACATATATGAGTTTTGAAATTTGAATGTCTTAAACTTACCCGGAACACATGGAGTCGAAGTATGTGATGATGGTAAAGATGTTCATTTTTAATATAACTTATTTAATATGAGTCTTCCAAAAAGCGTTAATAAATATTCCTTAGTAAATATCTTGAGATGAAGACTCATGAATTGTCTAAATTATGAATGTATACACTTGGATTGTGGAATGTTTGGCATATGTCATCACTTGAATTATAGAATAGTATTAGTGTGTTAAGAAAATTTTCTAGTTAAATTACTTAGTTTACTCCTATAATATTAATTTTTAAGTTTCATTAACAATGTTTTATCCATTTAATAAATAATGAAACTATAATTAATAAGGCTTGTAAATTACAAAAGAAATATATTTTATAAAAAAGTTAAAAATATTTTGAATATTTATTTTTAAATTATTGAATTATATACTTGATTGATTTAGTGATTTAATTCAAGTGATATGTGATGCACACATATACATACACGTACATATATATTTATGTATGATGTATGATTTAAGATTATGAATCTTAGATGAATTGTGCTCTAATATGGTGTATTATGTATTGAAACTCATGAAAGGGATATAAACTAATAATTTAAGTCATTGATGGTCTAAGTCATATAAACTAAATATTAGATAATGAGAAGATGAAGGGGAGTTTATTGAACATGATATATATGAGTCTTGAAATTTTAATATTTTAAATTTATTCTGAACACGTACGATAGTAAAAATGTTTGTTTCTAATATGCCTTTCTTAATACGAATCTTCCACAAGATGTTAGTAAATATTTCATAATAAATATCCTTAACATGAAGACTTGTCTTTGGTTTAAATATATGAAAGTATAAATATAAAGTGATGATAAATTAATTGATTAATAAATCTCATCGTTGATTTATGAATATCATCCTTTTAAGATAAAATTATGATCAAAATTCCTTTTAGTAACTTATACTCATATTTATTGTTTATACTGTGACCTGCTATGAATATATCGTGTACATGAGTAGACTTAAAGATAAGTTTCAAATTAAAAAACAAATTTATGTTATTTCTTTAAGAAAAATATATAAACATATCATGTTTATTTTTTATTTTTGGATTGTGAAACATTTGACACATATTTTCATTAAATTATAGAATAGTTTTGGTAGTTTTCGAGTGCTATAATATTTATTAATAAAGTTTTAGAGTTAAATTACTTATTTTACTCCTATAATATTAATTAAGTTCTATTAACAACTTTTTATTCATTTAATAAATAATTAAACTATAATAAATAAGGCTTGTAAATTTAAAAAAAAAGTATACTTTATCAAAAAGTTACAAATATTTTAAATTTTTTTTCAAATTAATTATTTATTTTTATTAATTGCTTATTTTAATTCTTCTTCTTGATCTCCTGAAAACCAATTTCAACCAAATTTTTGGTGCCACATGGATCAACGGAGATCATAATTCTCTTCTAAAAGTTCAATTCTCAATAATTACATTAAATTTGAATAAAGAAATTTTGAAGAAATTTTTTTTTGTAATTTAAAAAAAGTTTTATTTATAAAAAAAATTGACAACTTGAACAAGTTCATAAAAACACATGTGCCGAACTGAAAATAGCTGTAAAACTGCTCAACTTTAAAACTGAAGTTGTTGGGCCTTGTGGTAATTGCCTCTGCTTCACCAGCATGATTAATGAAAAAGTTATTATCTTTAAAACCCTAAACACTATCAGAACGAAAATCAAATAAAAAAGCCTGCTGTTCAAATCACAGTTTACACACAACTATTTGACCCAACCAAAAATTAAACAACTCTTCCATTTCTACCAAATCATAATCTTGGATCAACATGTTATCATGATTTTGCCAAACACGTTATTTTGCGGAGGTAACTTCAATGTCCAAGCTAAGATTTGCTAACCAATTCTTTGTTCTAGGAAGAGAACTTGACCAATGAGATTTTATTTTTTACTTATATGTTCATAAGTTTTAGCACCCGTAGGATTTAGAAGCCTACATTTTGTGGACAATCTAAAATCCCAAAAGTTTTGCTTACAATCATTGTTCCTCACTACTTTCTCTCAGCCTTATCTATGAAGCCGGTCTCTGATTCTGTTAGAATGACATCAAAGTCACTGAGAGTCCACTCTGCTACTTCGTCTTTGTCGCTTACAAATATCTCAGTACCAGAATCAATAGAGGTCCATATTCTTTTGGCAGGAGTGGTGCCTGGGTCCTGCATCACATGACAAGATATAAATTATAATGCGTGGTGACTCATTAGATTCCAAATAGTACAGTATAGTTCAATTATTGACCTGATAAAAGTAGAGTCTACTTGATAGCCCTCCCACATCGAGTTCCCAAGTCCGTGGATCCCCCACCCAACCATCACCCTTTTTTGTGGGATAGCCATAATCACCCCATATGGGGTGAGGTAGCAACTGAACAATCTCTTGTGCCTGAGGGTTGCTGTAAGGGTCACAAGTGCTCACTGGCAGCTCCAAATGCTGAGCATTCCCAGGAGCACAATAGAAGTGATATGCTGAGTAGGGGAAATTGGCTGTGTCATTTCTATAGATTTTCTTGTTGTCTGGAGTGATATGATATGGGGGGCAATTAACCAAGCCTGTGGGGCTGCACCATGCTGGGGTTTCAGGGTTGATGATCATCTCACTGTATCTAGTCACATCAGTGAGTACATCTCCATCACAAGGACCACCATTGTTCTTCCAACAGCTTCCAATGTCTAAAAGGTAGAATTGGCTCTTGGCTCCTCCCCCCTGCTTGATATCCAAGCTCAACCTCACCTTAAAATTTGGTGACTCTGGAAGCTGAATCACCAACCAACCCAAATGAGTTAATCATGAGATTAAGTACATTTTAAACTATTAACTAAACAGAAATGGAAATGTTGGTGTTGAACTCACAGTTTTTAGCATTCCCCTTGTGTCATAGTGGTAGCCTCCAGAGAATCCTTTGGTTGTATCAGCTCTAAGGTACAACATCAACCATGGGTATTTCTTTGAAGTCTTTAGCTTGTGTTTGAACACCCAACTCCCAACCTTCACTTTCTTCTCCCAAACTACCTCGTAGTAAGATACACCATCATGTTCACCCCCACAACCAGAATCCAAATCATAAGTACCACTGAATCCCCCAAACATTCTTCCATCTTTGAGCTGTGTCTGTTGATGGCACAAGATGGGTTGGTTCATGCACCCTTGTCCAAAACAAGGAAACCGTCCGGGACTAAAAGGTGGTACCTTTTTTCCATCCTTAGGACATAACCCAGACCTGGTGTCGTAGTTTCCATTTTTCAGCATTACCATCCAAAATTGCCATGGCCTTGGGGTGTCTGCAACTTCACACAGAGAACCCAAATACAATTCCTTTTCAGTTGCATAAAGGTCTGTATCATTGATATATTGTAATTTTAGGCCAGGAAACGGCTTCCCCACTCCAAGTCTGTTATCAGCTTCCGTGACCTTGGGAGTCAGAGAATCTGGCCATCACAACCACTCACAATTCTCAACAAAAGAAACACAATGCTGATTTGATTAAAACAAATAACAAAAAAACTAAAATGTGTGGGAAATTACAGAACAAGAAGACACTATAACATGCACAATATGTGACACAATATTGTGGATCAAACATGCAATAAACTGAACTGACATATTTCATAGGACTATGTTTGTGTCAAGTGATTTGGCTTACCCGAAAGATCAAAACAGTCAGCAGCTCTTGGAGCACCCATGTGGGGAGCTTCTTGACCAACTTCGTTGCAGAAGTTCCAAGCTTCAAAGGCCACCCTCAGACCATCTCTCTGCATTCCTGGGTCTCCTACAGCTGAGACATGACTGCTCTCTGTGGACACAACAGAGGCCCTGAACACAAGCACATTCATCAACAACACAATCAACATTTTCTTCATTGGGAGGTTCAGAGGCAGAGGAGCATGGTAGAGGGTCTAATCTAATGTTAGGAGCACTTTCTCCTTCTGGTTTCGGGTGGAACTTTCTTACCTTCTAAGTGCCACTTCTTCTCCAAATTATTGTATTTTTGTTAGTACTGAATAAATAGGTGTGAGCATTTTATAACCACAGATGGATCTCTATCAGATGGAGAGACTAGGTTAAGTCCAACTAATATGGCACACGGGTGATGCATTATTTGCTACCGTCAGATATAAATATACCTGTATTCAAATACACCATTTGGATGTTTTATCGGCAACTAGTTCGGTCGATTTGGAGTAAGTAGATTGAAAATTACAATTTAGTTCTTCTAAAGCATAATTTAATCACATCAAACTTTTAATTAATGTTAAATAATAAAAAATAGTTTATTGACTTGTCTTTTGAATGATATAAGTTTTATATATATACAACTTATTAAATTTATTATATTTGTGATATATTTTTTTTATCTAATTAGCACCTTTTTAATTTTTATTTTTCTTAATAGTACTTTTTATTTCTTATTTATCTCAATACATTCTTTATTTTTTAATTTCTGAAATAATATTTTTTATTTTTTGATTAATATACTGTCAGTACTTTAATTATGATTATTTTTTTTATAATTTTGTGATTATATTTTATTATAATAATTTACTGGTTTTATTTTTATATTAAAAATTGATATTGGAAGAAAAAATTATAATAAATTATAAAATTATTATTTGAATTAAAATTTGTATTTTTCATTTGTTAAAAATATATCTAAATAATTAATAACAAAAATAAAATAAAATTGTTAAAGTATTTTTGCAAATAAGTATTAATTAAATAGTTTAAAAAAATTAAATAAAATTTAATTTATTTATGAATTTCTTTTAAATGTTATGTTTATTACTTAAAAATTGTTAATTATTGACATTATGCAATACACGTTAAATATAAAGAGCAAAATAAATGACAATCATATATTCACTAAATAGTTTAGTTAATGTTACACGAAATATTTTGTGTGAAATGAAACACAAATTTTATGTCTATCATAAATTTTATCGAAACTCAAATTTTATCTTTATCAAAAAATTAATTACATCTTTATCAAAAATCAAATTTTATCTTTATAAAACATCAAATGATATCTTTAATAAAATATCAAATTTTATATCTATCAAAATCAAATTTATTATATTTTTTCTTCTAATATCAATTTTAATATAAAAATACAATCACAAAATTATTATAATTTATTTTAATATAATTTATTATGCCAAATTTAAATTTATTATAAAATATAAAATAAATAATTTATCATTATTCCCTATTATAATTAATTAGTTAAAACCTATAAAATATTTAATTTTATTTTCTTTATATTCTTTTTTTTAAATTTGAATTTAATTATTTTTACATTATTTTTATCTTAATTTTAATAAACTAATAATCACAATTTTTAATAACCATTACAAAAAAAGAGTATTATAGCAGAAAACAAAAGAGTGGTATTTCAGGAATTAAAGAATAAAGAGTTTTATTGAAAAAAATAAAAAAAATAAAGGGTGTTATTGAGAAAAATAAAAACTAAAAACATGTTAATTCGGTAAAAAAAAAAAGGTCAATTTTTTTACCTAGTTAACACATTTTTAGTTTTTATTTCCATAAGTAGCACTCTTTATTTCATATTTGTGATATACTTTTTTTTACTTAATTAGCACCTATTTAGTTTTTATTTTCCTTAATAGTACTTTTTATTTCTTATTTCTCTCAATACACTCTTTATTCTTTAATTTCTGAAATAACACATTTTATTCTTTAATTAATGTACAATCACTTTTTATTCTTTAATTAATGTACAGTCGGTACATTAATTATGATTATTATTATTTTTTTATTTTTTTTATGATTTTGTGATTGTATTTTATTATAATAATTTACTCGTTGTATTTTTGTATTAAAAATTGATATTGGAAGAAAAAATTATAATAAATTATAAAATTGTTATTTGAATTAAAATTTGTATTTTTCATTTATAAAAAATATATCTGAATAATTAATAGCAAAAATAAAATAAAATTATTAAAGTATTTTTGCAAATAAATATTAATTAAATGGCTTAAAAAAATTAAATAAAAATTTAATTTATTTATAAATTTATTTTAAATGTTATGTTTATTACTTAAAAATTGTTAATTATTGAAATGATGTAATACGGTTGAACATAAAGAGGAAAATAAATGACAATCATATATTCACTAGACAATTTAGTTAATGATGCACAAAATACTTTGTGTAAAATGAAACATAAATTTTATATTTATTAAAACTCAAATTTTACCTTTATCAAAAAATTAATTACATCTTTATCGAAAATCAAACTTTATCTTTATAAAAAAAATCAAATGATATCTCTAACAATATCAAATTTTATCTCCACCAAAAACCAAATTCTATCTTTATCAAAGATCAAAATTTATCTTTATCAAAAATCAAATTTTATCTTTATCAAATTTTTATTTAATTTTTGCCATTAATTATTTAGATATTTTTTAAACAAACTAAAAATACAAATTTTAATTAAAATAACAATTTTATAATTTATTATAATTTTTTCTTCCAATATCAATTTTAATATAAAAATACAATCACAAAATAATTATAATTTATTATGCCAAATTTAAATTTATTATAAAATCTAAAATAAATAATTTATCATTTTTCCTATTATAATTAATTAGTTTAAAAACCTATAAAATATTTATTTTTATTTTCTTTGTATTTTTTTTGTTTTAATTTGAATGTAATTATTTTTACATTATTTTTTATCTTAATTTTAATAAACTATTAAACACAAATTTTAATAATTATTACAAAAAAAATAGTGCTATTGCAGAAAACAAAAGAGTGTTATTTCAGTAATTAAAAAATAGTGTTATTGAGGAAAATAAAAAATAAAAATGTGCTAATCGGGTAAACAATTACCTAATTAGCACCGTTTTAGGTTTTATTTTCCTCAAAAACATCCTTTTATTTTTTATTTCCCTTAATAGCAGTCTTTATTCTTTAATTAATGAGATAACACTTCTTTATTTTCTGTAATAACACTCTTTTTTTTTTGTCATAGTTACTAAAAATTGTGATTATTAGTTTATTAAAATTAAGAAAAAAATATTTTAAAAGTAATTAAATTCAAATTAAAAAAACAAAATACAAAGAAAACAAAATGAAATATTTTATAGGTTTTTTGACTAATTAATTATAATAGGAAAAAAATGAAAAAAAAAATATTTTGTATTTTATAATAAATTTAAATTTGGAATAATAAATTATAATAATTTTGTGATAGTAGTTTTATATTAAAATTGATATTGGAAGAAGAAATTATAATAAATTATAAAATTGTTATTTGAATTAAAATTTGTATTTTTAATTTGTTAAAAAAATATCTAAATAATTAATGTCAAAAAGAAAAGAAAATTTTGATAAAGATAAAATTTGATTTTTGATAAATATAAATTTTGATTTTTGATAAAGATATAATTTGGTTTTTGAGAGAGATAAAATTTGATATTTTATTAAAGATATCATTTGATTTTTTATAAAGATAAAATTTGATTTTCGAAAGATGTAATTGATTTTTTGATAAACATAAAATTTGAGTACTCATAAACATAAAATTTGTGCTTCATTTCACACAAAGTATTTTGTGTACCATAACCAAACCTATTTAGTGAATATATGATTGTCATTTATTTTTATCTTTTATGTTCAACGTGTATTGCATCATTTCAATAATTAACAATTTTTAAATAATAAATATAAAATTTAAAAGCAATTCATAAATAAATTAAATTTTATTTAAAAATTTTAAACTATTTATTAAATATTTATAATACTTCAACAATTTTATTTTATTTTTGCTATTAATTATTTAGATATATATATTTTTAACAAATGAAATATACAAATTTTAATTCAAATAACAATTTTATAATTTATTATAAATTTTTCTTCCAATATCAATTTTTAATACAAAAATACAACCAGTAAATTATTATAATAAAATACAATGACAAAATCATAAAAAATAATAAAAATAATAATCATAATTAATATACTGACTATATATTAATTAAAGAATAAAAAAATGAAAGAGTATTATTTTAGGAATTAAAAAATAAAGAGTGTTATCTATTAAGGAAAATAAAAATGTGCTAATGGGGTAAAGAAGTCAATTATTATGTGAGAATCATTAAAGATTTTGTTAGAATATATTAATGAATAAATGATAAATAATTATTATGTGAGGATTATTAGAGTAACTATTATATTTATAATGTTGATATTCCATATACTCCTTATATGGAGTAGCTTTCTTTCATATTAATAAATGATAAATAATTATTATGTGAGAAGTATTGTTATAGTACATTAATGAATGATAAATAATTATTATGTAAGAATAATTAGGGATTATGTTAGAGTAACTATTAACTATTATGTGAGAAGTATTGTTACAGTACATGATAAATAATTATTATATGAGAATTATTAGGGATTTTGTTAGAGTAACTATTTTTATGATCTTGTTATTCCATATACTCCATATATGGAGTAGCTTTCTTTCATATTAATAAATAATAAATAATTATTATATGAGAATTATTAACGATTCTGTTCATGTTAGAGTATATTAATGAATGATAAAAAAAAGAATTATTATATTAAGATTATTAACTATTTTGTTCGAGTAACTATTCTGTTATGATCTTCTTATTTCATATACTTCGTACATAGAGTAACTTTCTTTCATCAATTGTGTGACCTCTCCTACCACAATATGTGCATTTCTTACTATTGCTTGTCATCCTTGGTCTATCTCTTGGCTTGAAAATTCTGAGAATTTCTGTTGTAGAACCACAATGGCCATGTGAGCCATCACCTGAGGAGACAGAGGAACCATGAGCAACTGCAATCATTTTTTTGTTTCACCATTCTCACTCAAAAATAGTTTAAAAATTTTAAATAAAATTTAATTTATTTGTGAATTGCTTTTAAATGTCATGTTTATTATTTAAAAATTGTTAATTATTAAAATGATGCAATATACAGTTCAACATAAAATATAAAATAAATAACAATCATATATTCACTAAATAGTTTAGTTAATGGTACATGAAATACTTTGTGTAAATTGAAACATAAATTTTATTTTTTACAAAACTCAAATTTTATCTTTATCAAAAAATCAAATAACATCTTTAATAAAATATTAAATTTTATCTCAATTAAAAAACTAAATTTTATTTTTATTAAAAATCAAAATTTATCTTTATTTAAAATCAAATTTTATCTTTATAAAAATTTTATTTGATTTTTGTGAGTACTGAATAAATAGGTGTGAGCAATTTATAACGAGAGATGGATCTCTATCAGATGGAGGAGACTAATATGGCACACGGGTGATGCATTATTTGCTACCGTCAGACATAAATATACCTGTATTGAAATAAACCATTTGGATGTTTTATCGGCAACTAGTTCGGTCGATTTGGAGTAAGTAGATTGAAAATTACAATTTATTTCTTCCAAAACATAATTTTAATCACATAAAACTTTTAATTAATATTAAATAATAAAAAGTAGTTTATTGACTTATCTTTTGAATGGTATAAGCTTTACTTATATATAACCTATTTAATTCTAACTCAGATATATATAGCAATTAATAGAGAGATTTAGTTATTTATGTATATTATACGTATATTTGAAAAAAAATTAGGATTATCAATCAGATTAGTTATATTAAGAAATGATTGTTATAATTCTATATAATTCTATATAATAGAATTGCTATAATTCTACACAATATTGTATATATATAAAGTTTGTATCATTTACAAGACAAGTTAATAAACTATTTTCTATTATTAAATCTTTAAATAATAATCACATATCACTTTCTTAAGTTAGATTGTACTTAATAATTAATAATAAATCTTCTTTTTTAATTAATATTCATTTAATTAGGTTTAGCCTTAATTATTTTTACTAATTTCTATTTATATGTAGTAGACTGTATTATAGAAGGCATAAAGGAATGTTCATTATCAAATAAAAATTACTTTTGTAAATCAAACTAAAAAACAATTATTCTCAAAGATACTAAGAAACAAAATTTATAAAATCTAAAACAAAATATTTTTCTTCTTGTAACAAAGAAACCTATTAAATAGTAATATTTTTTAAATATAGTATAACAAAGTTCGTTATGTTATGGGAATCTCCTCAAGTTAGGCCCAATAACATTTTATTTTAAACTAATAAAATATTAAGGGAATAATCTAAAGGGACTCGGTAAGTTTATACTGCATACAAGAAAAAGAGAAAACGGATTGTTGCAGTCTTTTCTTACTAGAGTTCCTATTTACTTTGAACAACTGTTTTGAGTATTCATTTGTGTTCTGTTTTTGTGAAATTTCATCCTATTGCTCATCTCATCACTGGTATCAATCTGGTATTTTTAAAATTTTACTTCTCTCACTCTTTGAAGACGCTCTATTTACCTCTTGAGTGTTTTCACTGTTTGTTTGTAAGTAGAACTAAGATTATTTTCAGAAGTGATTATCTGTACTCTTTAATTTTTATAGTGGAGATTTTCATGAACTAAGTCACGTGGTTTTTGTCTCTTTCATTGGAGGCTTCTACGTTAAAAGTTTGGTGTGCTCTTCTCTTTTGCATGTTATTTATTTTTAGACTCTCTGAATTTTTGGATTGTTGTTGATTAAGCTTCTTTTAATTTTTTTTAAGTAAAAAAAGTTTTATTTCTCACACATATTTTGAGTAATTTATTTGAATAATTTATTCAACTGCTTAAGTGTGCCTTTCCCATCACTTTACTCTTTTTATTTTCTTTCTTATATTGGTTTTATTAAAGCTAAATGTTTTTGGATTGATTATCTTGTATTTTTGTATTGAATTATGAGGTTTGGAGGTTTGGTGTAGTAAAATTTATTTCTAAATTTTCTGGAAGAGTTTGTATTTTTGTTGTTAACATTTTGAAATTTAATTTTTGAATTGTTTTTGAATTTTCGATGATAATTCAATTGTTTTTATTAATTAGGATTCTTAGATAATTTTTTTAATTTTAATCAATCTTGTAAGTTTAGTCAATAGAGATAAACATATAGTATATTTTAGAAATAAAGTGTGATATTATATAAGTAAGTAAACGCTTATGTTAGTGATAAAATTTTGTTAACTATAAGTGACAAAGTCAATTATGTGAGAAAATTAAAGAATAATAATTTAAAAAGAATCAGGATTTTATTATTTTTTATTATAATTACACTTTTTTTTTTACTTTATTACTATTCCTAAAGCTGATTGTTTGGATGAATTTTAAACATTAGATAATTTGATTTAATATTGAATTTGTTGCGAGACCTATACACTGTCTATACTATAAACAGGTTGAAACTGAATCACGTTTAATCTAATTTTATGACTCCTCTTGTGTCTTCATGCCATTGATGATACTCTCAACAGTTAAGATTACTGTAAAATGAATCATCAATTATAGTTTAGTTTCTGTCTGCATCGATGAACCCGTTTTTTGAAGTATCTACATTCTGGACCATCCTTGTGGTCCGATGAGCTTCCTTATCTAACAATATTAACAAAATATCTCTGATCTAAGAAATTTGGTATCTGTATTCTCAATCCTCTTACTGTATGTTCTTGTTACAATTCTCTTACTAAATGTTATTTGTTCATGCTCTAAAATTTGATCAGTTGTTAGTTCATTTTTGTCTTCACTGATAAATTAGGATAAGTTCTGTTTCACTAGTAGATATTATTGGTTATCCATTTCAGGTACGTTGGGGTGGATCTTGAGACATTTAGGATTAGGATAGTAAATAATCTCAAACTGCCAAATACTGATACAAAGTTACTCATCATAATTTTTAACAAAAATATTACTTTAATGTGAGTAGCATAAGTGTAAAGTCTTTAAAGGTAAATAAAGTTCCTTATATTGTATTACTTCTAAGTCATTGTCACTCGGAAAGATATTCTGATATGGGAACAATTTGTAGGTAAAACTAAAAAATAGTGATATAGTTTGATATAGGCTTTCTAGTAAGCACATTAGTACACTTACCCAACGAAATTCCAAGAGGTCATCACATTTTATAAAACTGGTTATAATCAAAATTTACTTTTGATTAAAATTTGCTTATATTTCAAAATTTGTTTTAGAAAACCAGTTTGAAATATTACTTAGTATAAAGAAACACAATTCTAAAAAAAAAAGTGTTTGTTAAATTCAATAAATTAATTATTAGTTTATTTAATTAGCTTAGGTTAAATTATACAAAGGTATTTAATAAGTATTTATCAATAATTTATTGTACGAGTTTTTTAACTTATAACTTACATTTTATTTATTTATTATTATTTCTTATATTTTAATATATTTCTTATCATCCTTAATTGCATTTCATTTATTATTATTTCAATCTTATGTGAATAATTAATTATTGGACTATGTATATTACATGTTGGATTAATTTTTAATTTTCTATGCAATTCAAAATAAAAACAATTAACAATTTGAAAGTAATAAATATTTTATGATTGTTATATAAAATTACACTCATTAAAGTTATAAAAATAAATTCATATTACAATAATTTAAATTAATAAATTAAAAAAACTTAAATTTCTAAAAAGTAAGTATAACTTAAATTATATTAATATTTATTAAATGAACTCATTTAAATAAAAAATTTAACTTATTTAAATAAAATGACTTGTCATATACAACTTTTAAAAATGAATAAAAATACTAAAAAGTTGAATAAGATCAGTTTGATTATTTTTTTAAATTATAATTATGTAATAATATATTTTTGTTTAGAAATATAAATTTAATTTCTGTAATAAAATTTATATAGATATATCTTGTACACCATTCCAAATTTACTAACTACTTTATAGATATTTAAGCAAACACTTTTAATACTAAATATTAGTTCAGAACTTATAAAATAGAAATTTAGTCACGGTCGACTAGTTTATCAAATACTAGGTATTTTTACCAACTAGTTTTTGTTAGACATACGCAATGTTTCTTTTATACAACTAATGTTGTAATATTTTCTAGAATTAAACGTGTGAGAAAAAAAATTCTTGCAAAACCAAGCGCAATGGATCCGCGCCACCAAGTTTTGCTAAAACACACTATTCTTCCATTGGATTGCATGTGTATTTAAATTATGGTCGAAGATGAAGTAAATTATATTTTATATAAAAATATTTATTAATTTATTTTGATTTATTAAAAATTTAATTAAAATTCTGATTAAATGTAATCCGTTTATTGTAAATCTAATCCAATCCATTCATTAATATTTTTTCATAAATGGAAAACCAATATCTTAAAAATTTTAAAATAAATTTCAATATTATATTTTTAAAATTGAAAAAAATTGTAAATCAAATTTAAAACTATATTTTTCAAATTAAAAAGGCATATTTAAGAAATATTAAATTATAAATATTAGTTAAAATATTCATAAGATAGTTTATTAAGTTTTAAAAATAGATGAATCATTAACAAATAAATATTTTTTATGATGAATTAGATAAATATACACGTAAATGGGTATATATGGATTTGGGACAAATTTTACTGTAGTACACATCTGACAAATATTAACTTGGTTAGGGTGATTGGAAAAATCTGGTATCACTTTCTAAATAAGAATGGTATAGTTTTTAAACTGGTTTCTTTTTCATGAAAGTGGAGCAATGTATACCCAACCTTATACAATCAAATTTTATAGAGAACCCTTAAAAGTCTTGTATTGTTCTTATAAAAGGACAAGTTAGTGTTACTGGGCCATTCATTGAGAAACTCGCAAAGGGTTGCTACTAAAATAAGGAGAGATAGTTTTGTTTGATCTAACAAACACTGAGTAAGGTGCTATGGTTTACAAAACTAGTAAAGATGTTGTTTTAATATTTAGCTTTTTATTGAAAACTAATAAGGGAAACTTATTTTACATCAAACCATAATATGATGGATTAAACTGGATTCTTTTGCCAGAAAATTGCACTAATAGTTAATACTTATATATCAAATCAATTTCACATGCACTTAAATCCTTAACATGTTTATAATTTTATCCATATAACCTTCGAAGGGCATAAGTATTCATTTTTTTTGCATGTAGTTTCCTAAATTGGCTCCTCTCTTATCTTAACAACATAGAGTTGAAAACTGATATAGTTTTCACTTCTTTCCGTTTCCTATTTTTCCATTTCTATATTTGTTGTATATATTTGTAACCTTTTTTTTTTTTTTACATTCTCTAATAATATTGGCATTCTCTCCATCTTCTTCCTTCTCTCTTTTCATCTTTGTCTTTTGTT
>Ga0209489_100449_pt1 | contig 76397 bp, 31 predicted proteins | sample SiratrowhiteBW_FD_187527 | JGI IMG/M metagenome (GOLD analysis project Ga0209489, IMG submission 187527) | Root nodule microbial communities of legume samples collected from California, USA - Siratro white BW (SPAdes) (version 2) | ecosystem: Host-associated > Plants > Roots > Nodule | place...
TATATATATATATATATTAGACACACATAAATTTTTTAGTCTTCTAGTAACTTTTATTTACTTCCTTTTATATTGATCTCTAAATTAAATTTCAACATTTTAAAAATTAATCGATAATAATTAAAGTAATTTTGTTTTATAATTTAAATTAATTATTGTGAATGAAAAATATAAATTTCATTCTTAAATATATTTATTTATTATATTTTTATAATTTATATATTAAAATTATTTATCTATTTATTATGAAAATGATATTTAAACTATAATAGTAATTTAAATATATAAATATGAGTTCCAACTACACTTCATATTACTGTCCATTACGCTCGTTTATAAAATTCAAATATTAAACCCTAAATACAAAAATCAAATCCATAAAGAACTCTCTCTCTGGATATCCTCGCAGGACATTTTTGCTGCTGGAGTTGAGCCTGTGGCAACTACCATAAATTGGGCAATGGCAGAGATGATAAGAAATCCAAGAGTAATGAAGAAAGCACAAGTTGAGGTGAGAGAGGTATTCAATGAAAAAGGAAAGGTTGATGAGATTTTCATGAATGAACTAAAATATTTGAAATCAGTTGTGAAAGAAACCCTAAGGTTACACCCACCAGCTGTTTTTCTGGTTCCAAGAGAATGTGGAGAGACATGTGAGATTGGTGGGTATCATATACCAGTCAAAAGCAAGGTATTGATCAATGCTTGGGCACTTGGAAGAGACCCAATGTACTGGACTGAAGCAGAGAGGTTTTATCCAGAGAGATTCATTGATAGCTCTATTGATCATAAAGGGAGTAATTTTGAGTACATTCCCTTTGGTGCTGGAAGAAGAATTTGTCCAGGCATTTCCTTTGGTTTGTTAAATGTTGAACTTACACTTGCAGTTTTGTTGTATCACTTTGATTGGAAGCTTCCAAATGGAATGAAAAGTGAGGACTTCGACATGACTGAGAAATTTGGAGTCACTGTTGCAAGAAAGAATGACATATGCTTGATACCTGTGACTTCTCGTCCTTTCCTGGTAAGATATATATTTTTTTTCGTAATTTATGTTATAATATATTCTATAAATTATAACTATTAATAATCATGATAATGTCACTCTTAATAATTAAAGTATATTAGTGTGTGTGTGTGTTTTTTTTAAACTAAAATAAACATAATAAAGAGGTACAAGAACAAAGATACAAATAAAAGACTACCAATTGTAAACAAAACTAATAAAATTTTAAGAGATACTATCCAAGATAATCCAATTGTGAAGAATGGTCCACTAAAATTTTTGGTCTTTTAAGATTTCTATACAGTCTAGTGTTAGACTATTTTAGTAGACCGTTGGGTTTTATAGTGTTTATTAAGACATGGATTGTCTAATGTTACATTTTCTAGAATCAAGAAATATTGTTCATGTGTTTTTATCGTTAGTCTTAAACATACTTCACACGTGTTAGTTATAATGGTATTGACTCTATAAATAAGACCTTGTATCTTTAATAGAATAACTTAGAGTTGAAATATTAGAGTTTTATTTTGAATTAGAGTTTGTGGTGAGAGAAATTTTTAAGTTGTAATCTTTACAGAACTTGAATGAGATTCAATTCTCCTTGGTGGCAACAAGTCCTCTAAGATAGATAGAGTTGGAACCATTAGGTTTTGTTTGCATGATGAGACTTAGAGAGTGCTTAAGGAAGTTGGATTTGTACCTAACTTGAAGCACAACTTGATATCCCTTAGTGAGCTTGAGAATAAGGGATATGTGTTTAAAAGTGATGAGGGGGTCCATGGTAATGATGAAGAGTGTGAGAAAAAATGGCTTGTATGCCTTGGATGGTGTTATAGCATCTGGATCAGCGTCTATTGTTGAGCAAATCATCTTATCCAAGACTAAAATATGACATAAAAGGTTAAGCCATTTAAACGACAAAGGCTTAATTGAGTTGAAGAAGCAATGTTTGTTTGACAGTGACAATTGAGTAGTTGAAATTTTGTAAATATAGTGTTCAAGGAAAAGCCTACCAAATTTGTTTTAACATCAGACAACAAAGGACGAAGGGAATCCTTGATTACGTACATGTTGACCTATAGGAACCATGTACAACTCCATTCTCTAATTCTAAATCTTTTATGGATTTATCCTTAGAAGACCAAAACAAGTGCTTTGAGAATTTCAAGAGCTGGAAGAGTCTAGTGGAGAACCAAATTAGTAAGATGGTCAAGAGGTTTAGAACTGATAATGGTCTTGAACTATGTTCAAAATTGTACAATACCTTTTGCAAGGAAAATGGTATTGCAAGACATTAGGCAATAGTAGGAACTCCTCAATAGAATGGCCTAACTAAAAGATTCAATAATAGAATCATTCTGGAAAGAGTGAGATGTATGTTGCTAAGTGCTAGAGTTTTAAAGTTATCTTTGGCTGAAGCTATTGCCACTGTTGCCTAATTAATCAATAGATGTCCCTCAACATCATTGGAGATGATGACTCTTGAGGAAATCTTTATGCTTGTGTTGTCAAGTGCATGTTTCTGGGATATTCAAAAGGCACTGAAGGGTACCGTCTATGGTGCCAGGATTGAAGAAATGTATCATCAGTAGGGACATCTTCAATGAAACATAAATGTATTATAAGCCAAAAGATTCAGAATGTAAGTCTAATAGTAGCCATGATGGTGAGAAGGCTCATCCTAAGGTGGCGCCTGGCAAAGAAGCGTCTGATTTCCTACTAGATGATGCGTTAAACATCTGGTAGATGACTAACAAGAAGCTTTCGATGAAGACAACAATCTAATGATTACATACGTGTTAAAAATAGAATAAGGAGAACGATAAGAGCTCTAGATAGGTATGGATATGTAAACCCATTGCATACTCCTTAGTGATTGCTAGTGAGGTCTTAGGCGATGAACTATTTAGCATATCTTTTTCACTAGCAAGTAAGGAGAAGACCAAATGGTTAGATGTCAAGAATGATGAGATGAACTCACTCCATCTGAACAACACATGGACTCTTGTTTGTATACCTATTGATTTTAGATTGGTCAGTTGCAAATGGATTTTCAACCATGGTAATCCAGAAATTGATCAAACATATTAAGATTTTGTTAGTTATGGTTGTTGAGCTTAACCTTAAGTTAAAAACTCTCTTTTAGAATAGAAAACATTGTTCTCGTGTCTTTATCGTTAGTCTTAGACATATTTCACGTGTCTTCGTCTTTAGTATTAGACATTCTAAATAATACTAATTTTATAGTGTATATGGTGATGAAGTGTCAAATCAAGTGTTAATTATGACTTATTTTAAAAAAAAATTTATACGTACAAATTATTTTGTATATGAAAATAGAATATAATTAGTTAGCACTAAAAGTTCAATTTTTGAAATAATAAATTTTAAGAAAAATAATTTTTTCAATATAACTATTAATAATATAAACATGGATACTAACTTTCAAATAATTAATATATTCATAAATATGTAATATAGTATATTTCATTACAATACATTGTTAATGTTAATGACATTATAAAAAAAAAAGTAATTATATTATCAGTATACTCTAGTTAAATTAAAGTAGTTCATATTATATGCATAATAATATAGAAGCAAATTAAAATTATAAATAATAAATAATAATTATTAAATTTTTAATTCAAAAAAGATATTATTAATGCCATAAAGGTAAAGTTGTATATATATCTATGATACTATAGAGGACACAACTTACCACACGGATCCACTTGAAAACCCAATTATTTTGTTTTGTGATTATTTTTTCTCGTCACATCACTGGTTGTTGTATTTGTATGTCGACTACCAATGCCACTTCAATAATTTCCTTTTCTTTTTGTCATTATCTGTATCAATTTTCTTGACCATTATACATATGACTTTGCTACGCGAGTTTTAACTCATCCTTTTTGTCTTTAATATTGATTTTTGTGTCTATTTCAACCTATTTTCTGAATCAAACATGGGTTAGTTCTTTGTCTTAGTTTCCTCTTCATTTTTTTCTTTTTTTTTCTTTCTTTCTCTTCAATTGGCTAATTTTCTTTTCTTATCTTCATCTTGGTGTTTCTCCTTCTTTATTTTCACATGTCTATTTTTCTTTTCTTAGGTATGTTTTCATTTTCCTTTTCTTCTCTTTTAGATGTCAACATTATAAAATATATGGAGAATTTATAACAATCTTTCTCCCCTTTATTGTGGTGATAATGTCAATATTGAGAGAAACTTTTATATTTTACTAGGAGGAGATACAATAGATTGTAGAAAGAAAAAAACGACTAAATTCTTAGGTATTGAGATATCAAATAGTAGAGGGAAAAGTAAATATTTTAAACGTTTATAAGTTGTTGGCTTAAAAAAGACAGACAATAAATGTTTGTACATTAATGAGAGGTTTTAAAAGCTAATCATGTAAATACTTTCTATTAGCAAGTTCTAATAGGTGAGAGAAAAAGGATGCTCGCATATTTTTGTCATTTTAATTTTTTTTTCCTACGCAAATCAATGATATTATAAGATGATTCAAATATCATATATATACCAACATTAAACATGCAATATTAAAATGATGTCCACATTAGTCAATGGAAACAACAAAAAATATGCACACTTATTAACTATTTATCTTTATTACACGAAGGTTGTCTTTTATCTCACTGAATCTTTATTTTGGTAAAGCTGAGAAAAATATAAATGATACTTTTATAAATAATATATCCTTAAGCGATATATCTACTAATGCGTTAAAAAGTATTTATTTTTATGATTAATTATTTAAAATTTAGATTTTAACCAATATTATTCAATAATTTAGTTACAGTAAATTGTTTTCCGTTGAGAGGTGAAATGGGAACCACTCCATGTGTTTATATTGATAGTGGCAAACTTTGTGAATTAGGATGTGTTTAGGGGAAACTTTTCTCAATTTTAGAAGAAAAACAGATTTGTCTTTTAATAAGGTAAAAATAATTTATACATGTATTACATATCAAATTTTAGAGAAAAAAGAAAAAAATTATAAAATAGTTTATGCATAAGTTAATTTTAATTTGTAAAAAAAAAATCCTTGAAGTGTTCATTGATTTAGTTAGTGATATCTTACTAAATTACCATTTGCTAATATTTTATATTAGAATATTAACGGGAAAATTTGTTCACGTTTTTGAAGGGAAACGATGCAAAGAGTAAGGAAGTAAAGAAGGCTGAGTAGCATACTGTAGCAGGACCTAGATGTCAATAACGTGTTTGTTGAAAGTGAATGCCTCATGTTTCAGTTGTTAAATTATGAATAATTGGTTAGTAAATCTTTAAGAACTGTTAGTGTAATATTTTATATTATGTTTAAAGTGTTATTGTGAGTTTGGTTTCCATTTTCAGCATGCTTAGTCTAAAGAATGTTAATAAATGTAAGCATGCTTAATCTAAAGAATATCAATAAATGTGTTTGTAGTTATAATTTCAACTTTTATGTTTCTCCGTCTTTTATGGTGAGGCTAGCATGGTGGCTGAGTCAAGTCTCTCATAGTGAAAGATAAATTTTAGGTTAAATAGATTTTTTAGTCTCGTTATTAACAATCTTTTTTATTTTTATCATATTATTTTAAATATTTTAATTTGATCATTTTTTTTAAATTAGTCAACATAATTTTTCTATTAAATTGATGATAATAACATTTTAACAATCATCGGTCCAAGTTAACTTATTAACGGAAGTGATATATATATATATATATATATATATCTATATAATTACATTATCATTGTATATGAATTTGATGAAAAAAAATTATATTGGTTGTTTTCTTTTTAAAAATAAATAAATCAAATTAAGATTATTCAAACTAGGAGGACAAAATTTAAAATATCATTATTATAATGGAATTGAAAAGACTATTTAACCTAAATTTTATATCATCACATCTTTAATTTTTTAAATTAATGATTAAGTCTTATTTGTTTTTCTTACTTTTTTTCCTTTAACTTTACTTTGTTCCTTTCTTCTTTATTTTTACTAAGCCTCCATCATTCTTCATCTGTTTATTATTATTTTTTTCTTTTTCCTTTAAAATGAGTGTATGTATAAACTCAATGGATAGAGAATTATTTCACATTATTATCAAGTTTATATTTTGTATATTTAATTTTATTAAATAGTAAAAAAAATCATTGATAATAATCTTATTTAACAAAAATATGATTTACCGTATATTTATCGTTTCTTTTTTAAAATTATCATAATTGCATCTAAGAAACTTGTCTTTCTTAAGAGATCATCATATCTCTTGTGTATGAACCATCTTTAAAGTCCTACAGTAGTTTTTTCCAAAAAAATAAAATAAAATTAACTCTTTCTTAAACTTCAAAAAATCTTCGTGTTGTTGTACATAGACCGTGTCCTTCTGATATCCATATAAGAACGATGTTTTGACATTCAATTGTTTTACCTTCAAATTATAATTATTACCAATTAACATCAAAATTATTATTAAATAATATTTTATCACAAGTAAAGAAAATCTTATTATAATCAATTCCCCCCACTTAAAATCTTTTGCCACCATTTTTATCTTGTATCTTCTTATTCTTAAATACCTATTTGTATCAAACTATTTTTAGGTTGATTCACATGTGTCCACGTGTCATTTTTATTCAAATATTCAAGTTTTTCTTCTAGTATACTCTCTTGGACCTCTCTTAAGTTTTTTGGTTTTGAACCTTATGTTTCAAGTTGCATATTGAAAACATAATAAATAAGACAAATATAATAAAACTTTTATGTAGATTTGATTGATCTTTTATCCCTATTATTTTTTGGCCTTCCGAACTGAAAAGTTGATGGTCAACATTAAATCTTAATTATTTAATGCATTGACCAACTTCTTTAAAAATTTAATTCGAAGTCAATAGAATCTACTATAAACTGAGTTGTATCTTTATCTTTATATATATATTATATAGAAAAATGATACTTTGATACTACTCTTCACCTAACTCCCATTTGATACTTCTACGTGTCACATGAGCCTACCAGCGAAAGAGAGAGAATGTGTTTGTTTTTGTTGTATATAGAAAGGTAATTTACTCAATTTTATCAATTTTGTCAATTTCATCTAAGTGGTTAGTCAGATATATCTAAGTGATTAGTGACGTTGGTGTTATTTTGAACGTAGCTAACCACTTATATGTACACGACTAACTACCTTGATAAGATTGGAATAATTGACACGTACTGATTTAATATGGGTGTCGGAATTATGAACGTAGCTAATCACTTATATGTACACGACTAACCACCTTGATAAGTTGGAATAATTGACAGACACTGATTTAATATAGGTGTCAGAGTTATGAACGTAGCTAACCACTTAGATGTACACGACAAACCAGTTATTTAAGGTTAGAATAACTCACAAGCAGTAATTTAATAAGGGTGTCGAAGTTATGAACGTAGCTAACCACTTAGATGTACACGATAACCAGTTATTTAAGGTTAGAATAACTCACAAGCAATGATTTAGTATGGGTATCAGAATTATGAACGTAGCTAACCACTTATATGTACACGACTAACCAGTTATTTAAGAGTGGAAAAACTCACATGCAGTGATTTAATATGGGTGTCGGAGTTAAGAACGTAGCTAACCACTTAGATTTACACGACTAACTAGTTATTTAAGGTTGGAATAACTCACAAGCAGTGATTTAATAAGGGTGTCGGAGTTATGAACGTAGTTAATCACTTAGATGTACAGGACTAATCAGTTATTTAAGGTTGAAATAACTCACAGGCAGTGATTTAATATGGGTGTCAGAATTATGAACGTAACTAACCACTTAGATGTACATGACTAACCAGTTATTTAAGGTTGGAAAAACTCACGCAATGATTTAATATGGGTGTCGGAGTTATGAACGTAGCTAACCACTTAGATGTACACGACTAACCAGTTATTTAAGGTTGGAATAACTCACAAGCAGTGATTTAATATGGGTGTCAAAGTTATGAACATAGCTAACCACTTAGATGTACACGACTAACCAGTTATTTAAGGTTAGAATAACTCACAAGCAGTGATTTAATAAGGGTGTCGGAGTTATGAACGTAGCTAACCACTTAGATGTACATGACTAACTAGTTATTTAAGGTTGGAAAAACTCACAGGCAGTGATTTAACATGGGTGTCATAATTATGAACGTAGCTAACCACTTAGATGTACACGACTAACCAGTTATTTAAGGTTGGAAAAACTCACAGGCAGTGATTTAACATGGGTATCATAATTATGAACGTAGCTAACCACTTAGATGTACACGACTAACCAGTTATTTAAGGTTGGAAAAACTCATAGACAGTGATTTAATATGGGTGTCGGAGTTATGAACGTAGCTAACCACTTAGATGTACACGATTAACCACTTATTTAAGGTTGGAAAAACTCACAGGCAGTGATTTAATATGGGTGTGGGAGTTATGAACGTAGTTAACCACTTAGATGTACACGACTAATCAGTTATTTAGGGTTAGAATAACTCACAAGTAGTGATTTAATATGGGTGTCGGAGTTATGAACGTAGCTAACTACTTGGATTTACACAACTACTCTGTTATTTAAGATTGGAAAAACTCACAGGTAGTGATTTAATATGGATGTCGAAGTTATAAACGTAGCTAACCACTTAGATGTACACGATTAACCAGTTATTTAAGGTTTAAATAACTCACAAGCAATGATTTAATATGGGTGTTGGAGTTATGAACGTAGTTAACCACTTAAATATATACGACTAACCACTTTGACGAAATTGATGAAATTGACAAAATTATCCTTCCATATACAACAAAAGGAAACACATTTTCTCTTTTGCTGGTAGGCTCACGTAACACGTAGGAGTGTCAAATGGGATTATGATGAATAGTGGTGTCAAAGTAACATTTTTCTATTATATATATAATCTTCATTCGCGTCTCATGGAGTGTAACATTCTTCTCTACGAAGTATCTCATTTTTTCATGTTCTAATCTCGATAACTTATATCCCTTCATCCATTTAAAATTCAATAAAAATACATTTATGTGCTCATGCTTAAAAATATCAATAATTATGAAACATTAATTTAAGTTTTTGATATATATATATATATATATATATATATATATATATATATATATATATATATATTATTAGCTTTGTTTTATTTTTAATATTTGAAATATATGTAAAATTTGTAGTTTAAAAAATAAGAGTAAATATATTTTTTAAAATTAATTAATTAAAAAATATAAATATTTTTCTAAAAGAACTAAAGTTGGTTAGTGGACAATTTTACTATAATAATGTAAATTAAAAAGAATTTAAAATAACATAAAAACTTATTACTCACAATTAAGAAAAAATAGCGATAATAAAATTGCATTTTTCTTATTAAAAGGTGCGGTTTGAATAAATAGAGGCACTGCAAAAAATTTTGAGAGAAAAATTAGCTAGAAAATAAGAGAAGAGGTTAAAGGAAAAAAAAAATTCTGCCCTGTAAGGAAGTATACAGAGGAGTGGATGTCAAAATTTTAGTTCAGATACTGAAAACAAATGAAAAAAAAAATTCTTCTTTATTTTATAAATTGATTGTAATTGTTTTATACTATGGTTAGAATTAGAGAAAAGGACTAAGAATTTTTTAGGGTGAGAGGACAATTTAGCAGCATGTCATATGGGTGCTCAGATTTTAGTTAGTGTAGAAGAAAGTTTTGATGAGAGCATTATTTTTAAATTTGGATTGAGTTCTTTTAGTATATTTAAAAAATATGATTCAGAATATTAGAATAAAAGATTCAGAATGATGTCAACTAAATTAAGAAGAAAAATTAATTTTTATAAATATTTTGTTATTACATTTTATATAATAATATTCTTAAATTTGTTTAGAGGATTGTTTTGATTTTATTGTAATCCTTTAAATAATGTGAACATTTTATGATTGTGAAGTACTAAATGATATATATATATATATATATATATATATATATATATATATATATATATATATATATATATATATACTATATTCGGTTAAGCGTAATAGAATTCGATTATACCATGTATGAAATCATGCGATACTTTAAATAAAATTTTTATATAGTTTGAGTACAGAAAAATTAATGTAAGATATGGATATTTGAAAAAAATAATTGTTAATGGAGGAGATTTTGAATGAAATTACTTGAAAAAGTGTAAATTGATTTGGTGGAATAGTTTTACTTAAATGAATTTTGGGTGTATTAAATGGTGCAATATTTTATTACAAATTTATTTGTATTTGTATGCAAATTATTTTAAAAAAGGATGCAATTGTGATTTTTATGCACATGTATATTTTAGTTACTTTGCGCAATTTTTCTATAATAAATTAATTATGTTGTATTTTGAATTAAGAGGATTGATTGTATTGATTCTAATGGATTTAGTTTTAAGAAAATAATTAATTATAATATATGTTTGATTCTTTTTTTTTATTTTTAGGAAAAGAAATTTATTTTCTAATATTAAAAAATTCGCTTATTATTTTATATATTTATATGTTATTATTTTCAAAGGAATTAAATTACCATTACTATTGTATAAATGTTTATTTCTATGTGGTTGATATTAATTTTTTCTGGGAGTAAATTATAATTGTCATGTAAAATTTATTGTTTAAAATGTTAATTGCATATTTTATTGTTGTTGGATCTATTTACTTTTGTTGTTTTGCTATAATTTAGATGTTGTTTAACCATAATATTGATATATATGAAATTTTGGAAGAAAATAATTGAATAAAATTAACATAAAATTATTTATTGTGAATTAAATATTTTAACTATAAAAATTACATGATTCCTAATTTATATATTAGAAGAGCATTATATTGTGTAGGGTTTGATTTAAATTGTGTGGAAAATCTTTAGTAATATAAGAAGAATTGATTTTTTAAAAATAATAAATTAATTAATTTGTTAATAAATATCTAAAAATTAATTATATTAGAATATTAAAAAAAGTAGTTAAATAGCGTTGAAATATTTCGTCAAACGACTTACACAAATAACATCTGTTTAAATAATGGTTTATGGACTTAAATCTTTAGTGTCGGTTTGATTCACTTAAAAATTATCTCTATTTATTTTATTTGTTTTTAAATTGTCTCAGCTAAACCAACGAAAAAAAAAAAGAATCTAAAAAAATGAATTTTGAGTTGGTCTTTGCGTCAGTCATGAACCAATGCCAACTAAAAAAATCTTTTTTTCGTTGTGTTAGTGTATTGAGACTAAAACAAAAATAAAAAATATAACATAAAACTTGTTAGATTGAATTTAAAAAAAATTAAAGTTTGAGAAATATAATATAAAATAAGAAGTATTATTATTACATTAGTAAAATATAAACATAATGGAAAAGGTAAGAAAAATAAATAGATGTGATTTTGTAAATAAAAAATAAGTTAAAGAAAATTATAAAATTTATTGTTATATAATTAGAAAAAAATTATGAATTTAACTATATATATTAAAATTTGTTCAATATTTTGTAATATAATTAATATAGAAGAAAAATATCAAAATATTAAAAAAATTACAATAAAACGTAGTAAATAAATAAAGGTTGAAAAATTATTATGATTGTTTATTATTAAATTGATGATGAAATAAATAAAACAATAAAATATTTGATCATAACTTTTAAAATTTAATTAAATGAACCTTACTAGGAATAATTATATACGAATTTGGAATTTATAGAAATGGAAAGAAAAAGGTAAATTAAAAAAACAAGAATAAAAAAGAAAATAATAAGTAAAAGGAATCATTTGAAAAATAAAATAAAATGAATATATGAATATAGAAATGTTTCCAATATTTTCAATAGCAGAAAAATAAATAAAAAAATAAATAAAGAAATTTGTATGATAGTTAAAGCATAAAATATAAATAAATATAAGATATAACATGTTAAATGATACTTAATTAGTTCAAATATAATATAGTATGTATATTAATTACTTATGATGGTATGAATATGTTATATTATTCTAAATACATATTATAGTGAGTGATACATATATAGTTAAGTTATATGATGAAATGAATGTCATACTAGTCATGTAATCATAAATGTTGACGTAATTTTTATTTTAAAGTTAATTAGATTTGTAGATAGAAAATTATGCAAAAAATATTTGTTTAAAGATGCATGAAATTTGGTTGACTATGAATGAATTTACAAAACAATCAAAGTAGTTAAAATTAGTATTGAGATGATAGTGAAAAATAAAATAAATGAATGATAAATGATTGTTGTACTACATTGGTTATATGTGTAAATGTTGATTTTTATAGGACATATTAACATATATGATTTTAGTTAATTAATATTTTATGTTAAATATATGTTTTATGAAATAAGTTATACTACCAACATAGGTAACCTAATTAAGAATATAAGCAATTTAAATTAATTTTTTCTATAACATTTACTTAACAATTAACATAGTTAAGTTAATTTAAGAATTATTGATCTACATATTATAATATTTTATTTTAATTTGTATTATAACTTTATTTATATTTATAAAGTATACATGTTTGAATATTAATAATATGATATAATAAGAGTATAGCACAAAATAAATTGATAATAATAACTTATATTTATTAGTACAATTTCATTGTTTGAATTGATTACAATACACAATTTTTTTAATAATATAGTACAACATAATATAAGAAATAGAAGTAAATGATGTTAATAAGAAATAAAAATTTAAACTTAATCATGAAGCTTTATTTAATGATGATATATTTATTTAAAATTTTAAAATTATATTTCTTATGAAAAATTTTGTAGTTTAATTTTATTAATTATAACTGGATTTAATTATAATTTTATTAATTATAAAAAATGTAAATACAAATTTAATAAATAAAAAATTGAATTAAAATGGTCAACGCTATTATGCATGACGTATAGCATTAACTGTTGCCGACATAATTGGAGACGGAGTTTTATGTCAGTTATGGGCACCGCAACCCTCATTTAATTTTAGGGTTCCTCTTTCTCCAAAATCATTTCGCACCTTTCTTCGCGTGGCTGTTGCGGCTTCCTCTCTACCATTTTCGACTTCTCAAGCTTCCAAATGTTTTCAATCATCGATTTTGTTTTTACATCATGTTGAGAGTAGGTTTGTTGGCCTCCATAGAGTGTTTTTGCCAATTGGTTTAGTTGAGTGTTTTCACATCGTGCATGAAGCGGATGCTGTTGGAGGAGGTCGTGGTCGCCAGCGGGTCTTCCCAAGCTTGGATGGAGGTAAACTCTTCTTCAGCCTATTCATACATTGTTATTGACTGTGGTTTTGAGTATTTTTTTAGTTTTTGAAGTCGGGAATGAAAATAATGGGTTCTGTTTGGGTTGTGGTGGTTGTCGTCGTCGATGGTGGTCGGGTGTTAATGCAAGGACTCCTTTTCTATTGCTTTACTTCTGTTCACTATCTGAGTTCTCTCTATGTCAAAGGTAACTCAATTTGTCAGAAATTGGGTTGTTTCTATTTAAACTGTGGCTGCATTTGGTTTATTTTGATTATTGTTTTGATGGTGACAAAATTTGAGCTTGGACGATGGTTAATTTTGATTGTTGTTTTAATGTTTTTGAAGTATTCCGGTTAATGAATGAGGCTTATGGATTTATTGTTGACAGTTTAAATTAAATTGTGATGATGGGGCTTACGGGTTTAATGGGTGTGTTGAACTGAAAGGTTTGTGAATGGATTCTTACTTTTAAAATGAACATGTTATGTCAATTGGGTTGGAAGCAATGTTCTAAAACATTATTAACTTAGTCAAGTACCAGATTGATGAGTTATTAGTAAAATGAACAGGTTTGTTAAAGATGTTAAAGATAACACGTTCGTGACATTATTTGTAGCAGTTACATTTCCTTGATTGAAACGTTCCTAAAGATAGTTTATGCAACTTAAGAAAACATTGTTCTAAGATAAAAATTAGCAAAATGAAATCAATATCAAAAATAAATATAAACAAATGATTTTTTTAAATGTTTTTCTTTTTTAAAAAGCTTGTGTTGACAATACCGTTGCAAAAGCCGACACAATATAGCATTGTCTTGGTCGACATAGACAACAATCTTGGCGTGTTTAAGTCGGCCTAGCTGTCGAAATCTTTGTTTGCTTGTGTGTCGGCTTTTGGCCAACGCAAATTATATATTATTATATTTTGCATTGTATTTACATTGGTTTGGTTGAGGCAATTTAAGCCCAGTTGAGTAGCCGACGCTAAACACAACTAGCTTCTATCGAATTAGAGTTCACCAGAGAGCAGACACTATTCTAGCGTTGATCACAGTCGTTTCACGAGAAAAATAAAAGAATTTCAGTGTTGATTGCCTAACGTTGTGCTAAATTATCTAAAACCAAAGAGATGATAATATAGATAAGGAAAAGTTAATCCCAATTCGTCTCCCAATGAATCCAACAGTGAATTCAAACAATCAATATTCAACACTTATTTGCAATAAAGAAAGTTAGTAATAATAATATATTAAAGAGGGAAATTTGAAGATTGTTGTGTAGGAAATTAAAATAAATGATTTAAAATAATAAAGAAAATAGGTTGACTCTCAAGTTCTTTCTCAACGAATTTTTCTTTGGTTTTCTTAAGATTATTATCGTTCAATTCTCCTCACAGAGTTGAACTCAATCAAACAAACGTAAATCAAATTCAACATAATCTTATTAAGCGTCTACTAATATATTCAATATCTCACCTTGTCTCTTAGCGTATACTCAATTATATATATATCTTTTATCTCTTGACTAAGCGTATAAGAAATTGATTAAGACTAAGAGAATTAACCAAGAACTCTAATTAAAGGAAAAACAATTGAATTCTCAACAAGCGTTAAAAAACAAATACTTTTCCAAAAACGAATTTCAAAAAGACCAATAATATAGCACAATTGTTATAGAAAATGTAAAGAACAAAACTTTATTAAACAGAAACCTCAGAATTCATTATGAAATCACAAGAGAATCAACCCAAAGGAGTTTAGCCTTCCATGATGAAGGCACAAGTTACAAAAGAAAATAAAACTAGAGTTTATGCTATGCAGTAGTGTCTCCTTCATGTTTTCTCCAACCTCTATTTATAATCTCCTTTTCTTCAGGAAATTCACTCATATTTAATTCTCATATTATCCTTGTAATTATCAGATGTTTCCTTATATTCCAAAGATTAATTTTGTAAATATCTTCTTTCCAATAAAGTTGTAGATTTTCCATCTCCCAGATTCTTTCTGATATTTTGTTTCCAAATTCTGTTCAAGATACCAACTCATAATAATTGAATCTGTTGCAAAAGATATTACAAAATATTTAAAGGAGATTAAGTAAAAATTACAGAAGATCATCTTTGTTGAAAATTTAAAGAATATATTTGTAAGAGATTTGATTAGATTTGGAGCCCATAAAATATCTGCAAATAATTATAAACAAGAAAAGTAAGAGAATATGCTTAAAATCTAAGTTTAACCAATAATCTCAATTAAGGTCCAATTAATCCTGATTGGGAAAATCTTATTTAAAATAATTAATTTATTCTCAATTACAGTCTAAGAAAGTTAAGGTTAAATACTCTAAGTATAAATGAAAATATACTCATCAAACACATAAGTGTCGGTTTTTGCTATTTTGAGTCGGCTTTTGGCCGGCTATATAACTTTTTTTTTGTAGTGGAATTATGATTATTTTTCATTTAAATGTATTTACATTTTATTGTCTTTGATTTTGGAACCAGACTTATTTTGTTGTTGTTATTTTATTGTTGATTATGACTATAATGATCACTAAATGAAATATATAAGGAGTGGGATGAGATTGTAGATTGGAGAATTGTATATTATATATAATTTATTGATATTACATTTAATAATGAACACAGTCCTAGAAATTCCATTTTATACATGTTTGGATTTAAATAATGTAAAAGAAATACTTTGAACTATATCTTATATTATTATTATTATTATTTCATTTAGGTTTCTACTAATATTATGATAAAAAATATATAAATGCAAATAAAATTATGTTTCTAACTTATCATTTTTTACACATGAAAATACAATGTACCAACCACCTTCAAATCAGTGTAATATGCTACTCTTCCATTCCACATCTTCATGAAAGTTTTGAAGTTCATACTAGAGGATGAATATTTGTTTATTATATAGATGAAAATATTGTGTAGTTTCACTCTAAAAGGTTTTAAGCCAACCTACTCATATTAGCATACATCTCACTCTCCAAAATGATTTTACTCATCTTCTCATAAAGACAATTTTAGTGAGCAGTGTGATTATCTGATGTCTCGTATTCCTTCTTTTCCACAGAACTCTTCAAATTGATCTAAAACAAATTACAATCCATTATCAATCCAAAGAACTCTAAGTTTGGTTACTTGTTGATTTTTTGACCATAATGTATCATTCCTTAAACCTTCGAAAAGTTTCAATTTTACTTTTCAATATGTAAATCCATACTTTTCACATATCGAGAAATCATATGATAGTAAGAAAACAAGACCTTCCACTAATTTGAACTCGTGTTGAACCTAAAAATCTACATTGAGTTTACTCAAATGGTATACTGGAATGTGCTTACTAATATCAAATTCTAATCTTACACGTGCAAAATCACTGATAGTGACTAAAAAAATCGGTTACTAAATGACCAAAATCAGTCATTGATTAAACAGTGACCGATTTAGTGACCAAACGCGTCAGTCGCTATTTTACTGGTCGTTGATGTATAGTGACCGATTCTATAACCGAATCTATGACCGATTCTGCGATCGAATCAGTGATCGATTCTATGATCCTATTATTATTTATACTATTTTTCTTATAATTTTATTATTTTTATTATCCACCATTAATCATTTCAATGAAATTTTGGCTAAAGTTCAACATAGAAGACTTGAACCCAAGACCCCTCAACAACTTGAGAAAGCCTATAGCCATCAAACCAAAACAACTAGCAACTTTTCTATCATGTTACGATTATTATTATAGTTATAATTACAATTACTATTCTTATTAATATTATAATTATAAATATTATTATTATTGTTATTTTTATTTTTAAAATAATAATAATGTTATTATTATTATAATTATAATAATAATAATAATTATTGATGTATAGTGATGATTGTGTGATTGAATATATGATCGATTCTGTGACCGAGTCTGTGACCGAATCTGTGACCAATTTTGTGACCAAATCTGTGACAAATTTGTGATCGAATCAGTTACCGATATTTTCGGTCACTAAGAGTGACCGATTTTTTGGTCACTGATTCAGTCACCGATAGTGACTGATTTTCTCAGTCCCTAATTTCAGTTACTATTTAACAATTTTCTAATAATACACTTTTACGCACTTATCATAAAATTCAACCTCTTTAAACTTTCACCATTTAACCAATTCCGCTTCGTTAGATCCCCAAAATCTCTCACGTACACATGCCCAACCTTGTATAACACAACTTCAACTTAGTTTGCATCGTCTGACTAACCACAGACACATGTGCAATCATAGTTAAGTCATAAAGATTGTTTCCTTTTATCCTCTTAAAAATTATATATGCTTCATTTGAAATATATATGGGTTGTTACACAAATAAAAAGTTGTAATTGACAAAATATTTATCTTGAGCTCTAGAGCATATCTTAGATCCTACAACAACATCTTCTGATTATTAAACATCTTCAATCTAATCCACCACATGTCTTACATCTTACAAATTGTACTGTTTTCAAGAATATCTACAGCTTATTCCCTCAGTTCTAAGGTCTTAAAGAACTCTTTCATAGGATACATGTCATTAGTGCAACATGAGTACACAACCCTACTCCCTTGTGTGTCTGAAACTAACATAACCAGTACTTTTGTAGGCTCGTAACTACCAAACCCAGTTACAACATTGCACACTATCTCATGAAAATTGATAATGTCTTCCCTTCTTATTTTATTTTTCTTCTCTAGACATTTTTCCTATGGTGACCTCTTTTGTAATAGTTGTAGTACTTAGGCCCTTTCTCTTCCTTATCTTCTGATGACTTATTAGACTTCTTTCACTTTGCTTTTATCTTTTTCTTATTCTTCAATTTGTGATAGCCAAACCCGCCACAATTCATTTGTCTTGAACTCTTGAAACTTTTAAAGCTTCTTAGTCCTAATTAATGTACGAACATCCTCTAGTGTAATAGTTTGTTCCTTCTCGAATAATATGACATCTATGAAATGTTCATACATTTTAGAAAAAGCAATGAGAAGTAAATTTTCGTTTCAATATTCTCGAGATCACCTAGAATAGTGTTAAAGTCTACAAGTTGTTTCACTAACATTCTTGATTTTTTCATCTTGAATGAGTGAAATAATTGCTTCAAACAAATTTTATGCACTAAAGATGTTGTTAGTGACTCGAGAGTTATCCAATTGCAATTCGTGACATGTCATAATTGCTAATCACTAAGATATAAAATTATGATGATTTTGGTTTGGTTAATCATACCAATATTTTCCTTGGGTACCAAGAAAAAATGACATGTTTGTCTCAAATTTAATCACTTTATTACTTTATTACAATCTTGTTGTATCAAAATAATTTCTTATACTCCATAATTTGAAGACATTATCTTTAAAGAATTTAAAAAAAAAAGAAAAACATAAAAAAGATGATTGAACTATCATTTAATAATTTTTTTTAAACAATTGTGTATATCATCTAATATTCGTGCATATTGTGTAATACTCCTCTTTTAAAATTTCTTTTTAAATATCAGAATCTAAACAAGTAAAAAATGAAAAGGAAGAATACCTAAATCCCCTATTTATATACTAATGAGTCACCTCGGGTTGGATTTATGAACATTGAGTTGAATTCATGTCTAACTTTTTCTCTCTCTTTATCAACTTTACTTTCTATAAATAACTCTTATTTTATTTAATAAACCCAATTAAAAATGTAATTAAGTCAAATAACAATTATACTATACTATTTTATTTTAAAAGAAACAAGATGTTGCAATTTTTACAGGATGAAAAAGATGCTTAGGTTGATCACATTAGTTCCATCATCTAATCGATAAAAGAAACTGACAATATATGAAATGTATGTGATACATTTTACTTTATTAAATAAAATATAAAGCACATTATTTTTTATCATGGAAATTGGTTTAGTTTTATTGTTAACTTTTAGGTATTTTATTTAGGAATTGATTAAATAAATTTAAATATTTAAAGAAATTTAAAAAAATATCAATTTAGTTTAATAGAAAAAATTAATACGACAGAAACGCATATTCTTTATACACATAATTTTTTTTAGTTTTGGAAGACTAGGCTTCTAGGCAGTTCAAGTATAGTGAGATGCATTTTTCTAACATTTGGACCTTCTATGTGAGTGCATACGCTAGTGTACTTGGGGAATTTTGAAATATTGTGATGAGAATTAAAAACATATAATAATCTAAGATTAGGTTTCTAAGGAATTCAAGTTTAATGAGATTCATTTTTCTAATATTTGGATCTGTATTTTGAGCGCATAAACTCGTTATTTGGAGAATTATAGGAAAATATTTATTTTTTTTTTCAAACAAAGAATAAAATATATAATACTCTAATATATATATATATATAAAAAAAAACTTCATGAGGAATATAATAAAATAGACACATAAGATAAAAACAGACATGTTAAATATGTTGTTAATCTTATGAAGCATGATGCATTGTAAGAGCATGTGAAAATTGGTGTATAACAAAATTTCACAAATGAGACGAGCTCAATATAAATCATTTATGTCATATTGACCCAGTAAATTCAAAGAACCCAAAGCTAACTCCTGCAAAATAGATGATAAATAAATTCATATTAGGTGATATTGTTGAAACATAATCTCATACCTAAGGTATACGTGTAACACTATATATTCTGTGTTCATCTCCTCATATTTATCTGGTTTTAGACTACTTACTAAAATATTTTTATTTATTTGGTAATCTATTCTAAAATTTATGAAAGCATAATTTTTTATTATTATTTGATATTAAAAAAACTGTATGTTTTTTTTACTGAATTCTTAGTAATATTGTGTTTTCTTTTATTTTTGTAAAAAAATTATTTAATAAATACATAAACAAGAAGAGGAATTGTATAACTTACGAAGACCGGAATAAATTACAAATATTATATCCATCAACTGTGAAAGGATAGAAATAAATATAAACTTTTATTTTGGAAACCAAGACAACTGTAGTCAAGCATTGTGGTCCCTATATCCAAATACAATCAATAAGTTGTAAAATATAATAGACCAAATAATATCATATCCATAAAATAAATAATCAATTGGATATTCTTACATTGAATACCTAATATTTTAATCTCTTAAATTAGTTATAGATAACAAAACTTAATTTTTATATTCATTTATTATCTTATCAATTATGGCAACATCTCCAATAAAAAAAATATATAATTTATAACTATGTAAGGGATATGTATATTCTAAATAGTTCAGTATCACAAAAACAATTTTTCTGAATTTGCAACAAAAAATACTCCTAACAATAAGGAACTGTTTTCACCTAAAATGTGCAGTTAAGCCGAAGATTAGTTAATGCCTAAGAGACCAAGAAAAACCAAAAAATCATTATTCCATTACCAATTTGCTAATCAGAAGTTCCTATGGGGCAAACAAAATAATCGCAGTAACAATAAAAAATCCAGAATAAGTTAAGCAAATATGCAAAATTTGATGAATGTAGCTATGCCTCTTAGCTCCAACACACTACTCTTGTGCAACCTCATGCTACTTACTCCTCATCATCATCCTCTACCAGTATCCTCTTGCATGCTTCATAGCACATGAAAGAAATTCCTGCAGCTGGCACCAACTTCATGCAGCTAGGTCCCAACCCTTTGTACAACCCTTGAACCCCTTCTTGCTCAAGAATGCTTGCAAGTGCATGAATCACATTTTTGTATATTTGCCTTCCACTCAGGGCTCCCACTTGCATGTGCTTGCGGGCCACTTCAAGAGGGAAGGTAGCACTGCTTGAAATAGCACCAGCTGCAGATCCTATCAAAAGGGTTTCAATGTTGCCAATCTTCTCCTTTTTGAAGATTTTTCTGTATGCTTTCCTCAAGGTGTCATATGCAAAGTAATTGGTGGCAGAATATGGTATTACTCCAATAAGGCTGGGAGTGAGGCCTCTGTAAAGCTCTCCAGCACCCTCTTCTCTCACTATTTTCAAGAATGCATCTAGCAGACCATCATAAACACCCCTCTGCAAAATTACTAGTTCAGATCAAATTCTTCTTTTATTTTGGTCCCGTGATAAGTTAAAAAAGAGAATATGTAAATAGTCTATGAACTGACAGTGTACACATTTTTTTACATTGTTAAATTAATCAGAAATGAACATGCATGATGATTTGTAATTGGTGATAGTGTTAAACTAATGCATAAACAAGAGTTTGTTTGCTTTTATATGTACACACCTGGATTGTTAGTCGAGTCTTTAGTAACTCCAGAGGATATGTGCATATCGTTGAACTAACTCCAGCACAAGCACCTGCAATCAGTGATGCAGGAATAGGGAGTTTAGGCTGCTCCCCTGGCTTTGGTGAGAGGTTCTTGTTTACAGTATCATAGGCAAATAGCTGCAGAAAAAAGTGAAATATATTCAGATGCATAATAACATATCATTTAAGACTAACTGGATCTTCATTATGTGAAAATTTTGAAATATGAATTTCCAACAAAACATTAAATCCATGACTGTATCCCTTTTTTGCATAAAAGGGATCAAAGAGGAAAATGCAAGGCAAAACAAGTGTAGAATTTTCTTGCCTTGGAAGTGTGAAGTTTTGAGATAGGTAATAGGTTTTATGCTTTTCTTGTCTGAAAACAACTAATTCTCTCTTCAGTGCAAAAAAAAGGGCTGTAAGAAAACATGTATGTGGTTTAAAATGTACCACCAAATAAACAAGGGAGCTCATTGCATTAGGTTGACTTAGATACAGTTTACTTGCCTTAAAATGTTTACTTGGCGTAAAATCAAAACCTACACATGACAAAATTGACATTTACCAAAAACCATGACCATAAAAAGCAATATAGGCTGCGTGACTTTTAAAACTGTTTAAACATCTCAACTGATATCATAAAGGGAAAGGTAAACTGATGATAAGATAAGACATCAACAACAGAAAAAATCCATAGGAGGACAGTAGGCAGAATGAAGTTCATTCAACTGCAATTTGTCTTGCAATATTGGAAAATGATTGCAGGAGGAGTTGACAGGAAAAAAGTTTCACAACTAACTTAAAAAAGCACACATTCCATTAGAAACAAGTTGCACACTGAAGGATCATTTTATATATTTAACATTTGTTTAGTCTGCGAGCCACAGGTCTACCACCAAAAAGAAAAAACAAAAGAAGAATCAAGTGAAAGATCCTGATCAACAATAAGAAAACAAAATTAAACATTAAAACTGCGGCAGGATCTGAGAAACACTCAGGAAGATGTAACGAAACAAATTCTGCCAACAATAAAACTAGCTAGATACCAAACCAGATATTTCAATTGTGGTAGAAACAATATCAAATAATTCATCAGCCTGGGTGATTAAACCAATATTCAAGAATATCTCAAACACTTCTACTTACATTGAAAATACAGGGTCCTACTAAAAACAAATCCAGCCAATAGTGGCAAACCTCTGGACATAATGAAAAAGACAAACCAACCAAGAATAAAGCAAAAAACAAAATTAAAGTCCAAAGAACAAACACATTGAAGCAATCAAATCAAGCAAGCAAAAATTCATTCACCCTAAACCCAAAACAAATTGTAAGGTATAACCCTACAAAATGTTGTAGACACACGTACACATAACCAAGCAAACATAAACCATTCACCACAGACCCATAAAAACTGCAAAACATAACCATGCAAAATAATGAATACATATATAAAAAAAAAAAAAATTAAGGTAAACACGCACACATACACCCACTTGTTGGACAATCAAATCAAGCAGACAAAAAACTGTTCACCACAAACACAAAACAATCTGTAAAACATAATCGTACAATATGTACAAACGTATAATTACCTCAATAGCCTTGCTAGGGGCAACCCGAATCACATTAACAAAATTACCCCTAAACAAGCCCTTCCATCCATCAGTCTTCATGATATTGTTGAACACCTCCCCAGTAGAATTCCCACTACTTCCTACCATCAAATGAGTCCTAATGGTCTCCAAGGGTGCCACAGTGGTCCGTGACACTGCCCCAGCAAAGGCACCACTAATCAACCTCCTAAGAGAAGGGTTCTTCACCTTGATCCTCAACCCTTTAAAGACACCCTTTTTCTTCCCCTTAACACCCGCCACCCCCTCTTCTTCCCCAGGAACCCCAGTAATCTTCACCTTCCCCTCTGATTGAACATACCTAACATACAACTCAGTGCAAGGGATCCTAATGTTCATGCCACCATCGTGCTGGGAACCACCAGAAGAAGAAGGGTTCGGCTCTTGAACGCCAAACCCCATTCCCATTTGACTAACGCTGGCAAACATAGCCACAGGGTCGTGAACACAGGCACCCCATTGAGACCCAAAATTGGAAATTGAAAAAAGACCATTCCTTTCTTCATCAAAGAGCTTGATCCCTCTCCCACCCATCAATCAAAACCTCTCAAAGATTCTTTTTTTCTGGGTTTTTTGTGAAGATGGGGGTTAATGAACAAGAATAAAAGTAATATTAAGATAAATGGTTTCCGGGGTGCTGAGAAGAAGAATTGGTTGGTTGGATTCAGAGATAATAGAAGAAGATGGGCAGAGTATGGGAGAGGAAGAAGTGGCGGCCAAAACGAGAGAGAGGGAGAGAGAGAAGGGTAGGTGAATGAATAAGTGCGTCTGCGTTCTCCCTCAGCACACTGCACAGGGAATGCTCTTGTTGGTGATAATGTGTATATATGTTTGTATTATGCACATGTGAGAAAAAGTTGCTACTGTTACAATTTTTATATGACTAATTATTCACAATCAAAATCATGGAAAATTGTTGGAAAAAATGGGAAATTAGAAAAAAAAAAAGTTTAATATGAAACATTTTTACCCAGCTTACTAAGAATATGATTTTAGAAGTAATAATTATAAAAGTTAATAAATTTATCATCCATAATTAGACGGCAATGTATATTTATTTTACATTATTAATGCATAAGCTATTTTTTCAAAAAAAGTTATTTTAACTTAAAAGAAGTTGCCAAATATATCTTTTTGAGAGAAGTTTTCTTGTCCAGTCAAAAGAATAACATATTTTGTGAAAATATGCTTCTTACATTTATTAAAAAGGTAAATGCTTTTGCCAAAAAAGAAAAAAGAAAAGAAAACAAATGCCAAAGGTTAACAAATTAAAAAGCTAAAAAAAAAAAATACTGAGAGGGGTAGAAATGCATTCACTAACATTTCTTTTAATTTTTTACATTAATTAACAAGACCAATTAAAACTATCAAAGTCATTTCATAAAATAGGCAAAACTTACATATAATATTGTTATTTTTTTTTTCTTCTCATTTTAGTAATATGCATAATAAACAATTTTATTGAATACATTAAATATTGTGAAAATTTAAATTTAATTGAAAAATAATACCAATACATCTTATATATTTTATATAAATTACATGAGTAAGGAAAATTTTTAGATGTGATTGAAGAATAATACCACTTACATATATGTTATGTACATAAGTTTTGTCTAAATTTATTAGATAAATGTTACTTTTTAGATTTTTTTTATATTTTGATATTTTTTAAGTTGCGACGTATTAATAAGTTTAAAAAGTTTATTTTTGTCCTTTTCAACAAAAATATTATATAGGTTGACAAAGTTTATTCACATACTTGTTAGCTTATTTTAATTAGAACAGGTAAAAATGAATAACTCTTATATGAACAAAAATTGATATACATAAGTGTAAAAAAAAAATATTTTATCTTTTTTATTACGTTTTTTGTGATAAAAAAAAAAACTCCAAATTAATCAGAAACTGGAAAGCTAATTTTTTTACTTATACTTTTTTGGATAAATTTACTCAATCCAGTAAAAAATCATAACAAGTTGTCATTATAGTAAAAACGTTTTTTTCTAAACAAAATTACACTAAAATATAAAGAACTGAAATAACATTTAGTCAGATTTATTTAATAATATAATTTTTTTTTTCTATATTATCATTCGAATACAAATTGATATATTATAAGTTTATGAAAAACAGACTATGTACTAACAAGGTAACATACACTGTTATTCAATAACAAATTGTCATATATAATAAGTTTATTAACTTTTAGTTATTTTTTTATTAGTAAATAGATTTTTATTGATACAGCAAAGAATTTTCTATAGGATCATGCAAATACCTTTTATTATGATTACTTTAAATATTATATTTAATGTAATTTTCAATTTATTAATTATGTTAATGGGTTATATTAGGTATTCTTTTATTTCTTTCCTTTTTTTCTTATTCTATTGAGAAGTTAAATGTTGATGCAATTTTCATCATATTTCGTTGCCTATGAAGTCTCATTTGATAGGGTGTAAATACAATATAAAATTAATGCAGCTTTTAAGATAATAGTGTGTGCATTTACTAGGTTCCCTTCTAGTGTCATGCATACAGAAATAAATAAAAGTTATATGAACTGCAAGCTAAAATAAAAACATATCATTTTATCAATATTTTATCTTTTCAAAATCATACTTAATTGATTTCATAAATGTTAATAAAACATTTAAATATACTGATTGCATAAAATAAAAAGAACATTAAACTAAAATGAATAATATAATTATTGCTAATATTTTAAAATATTTGCAATTTCATTATCTAATTTTAACTAGATTCAAATTTGTAATTCGTAGTTAACTTTTTAGATTCTTAATTACAAAATATATTAATTACATGTCTTTTGGAATATTTATTAAGTTGTTTTCACAGATATTAATATCGTTTAATTTTGTTTAAATAAATTATTTTTCTTCTAAAATGTTATTTGAACAGTAAAACATGTATAATTTCTAAAAATATTTTATCTTTTAAATAATATTTAAATTTATTTCATTAATATTACATATAATTGATAACAAATTTTTAAATAATTTTCAAAGTAATATATATTAACTGAAGCACTTTTGGAAAGTTTAAGCACTAAAAAATTTAAACATATATTATTAATTTTATACATTTTTATTATAAATAAAATAATTTTATGCTGATTAAATTATTTTGCATAACAATTTTTTTAGCTTTTATCATTATACAATTTTATTTAATGATACTTTTAATTATTTTTTTATCCATAACTTTTAGCTTGAAACTCTAAGACTAAAGTCTAGAACAAATAAAAATTATTACGAATTATACTTTATTTTTAAAGTTGTACTTAAGTTCTAAGTCACTTAAAACCAAACATATAGTTGTAATTGTTATAGTATCATGAAATTAAGTCAACACTCTATTTGGAAGAATTGATAGACTTGGTCTGGTCAAGGTCAATAAATTATCAATTCATGCATGTTTTTTATTTTATTTTTTGTGACGGCCAAGTGCTTCAGTCAATAAATTGACTAATGGAATAACACTGTTCAATAAGCTGCTTGAATATGTTGAAAAAATAGTCAATAAGATGTGACTTTATATAGTTGGTACTTTAATAAAAACAACAAGAAATTTTAATTTTGAGGTATTTGTTTTTCTATTTATAAAAGGAAATATGCCTTTCTTAACTAAATTTTTTTTTGTCCAAGTCATCCGAAATTTAATATTTAAATTTATGTTACATTATAAAATTATGTATGAAATATTTAAATCTGCGTAACATAATATAATATCTGATAAAAATAAAAGAATATATTCAAATATTTTATTTTAGTAAATTTGATATTACAACGAATTATTCAATGTGAGAGTGACTAACAATGTAAGGATATTGAGTAAACAGCGGACTTGTTCAATCCTCAAGTAGATCTTTGTCCTCACTTTTTTCAACATTCTAGAAAGTGTATTAAATTTTTAATTTTGTGTCCCTAAATTTATATTAGATATTAAGAGACTAGTACATTAAAAGAATATTGCTAACACTCCAAAATAAATTATCTACCTTACTATAAATCTAAAAGAAAATATTTATAAAATATTTAGGATTTTAAAATACAACTTTTATATATATATATATATATATATATATATATATATATATATATATATATTGATAAAAGTATAATAGAAAATATATTTTAATTTCTTTCAAATGTTGTTGCGCACCTTTATTTATATTTCTTTAATAAATACAATAATAAGTTATTAAAATAAATTTTTAATATAAAAAAATATTTTAATTAGTAATCCATAAACAAGTCAATTTCACTAAACACGGATATAAAAAAATATATATAAAAGATTCAATGTCCTATAAAAAAATAACATCTAATTCAAATCAAGATTTATATTAATAAGTAAACTTAAGAGTATGGAAGCAAAGGAATCTTTATTATAATAAATGTGTTTCTCCTTAATTAATCACTTAACTTCAATAATGATTCACGTGTAACTTTATATTTGTGATTAAAATTCATACAATTCTTATTATTTCTTAACAATCATTTCATACAATATATCTCATTTAAACAAAATCACAAATTAATTAAATATACAAATTCTTACTTTGTTTACATTCATATTAAAACGTTCACATTTAATTCATTAAAGAAATAAAAAGAACAAGAAACAAAAATGTTAGCTTTAAGTAAAAATTATCTCGTTTAAGCAAAAATTATCTCATTTAAGTGAAAATTTTTTAGATTAAGAAAAAATCTAGTCAAAAACAAGAATTGAGTTGAAACTTTATTTTCATTTGAGTGAAAATGAGACCGAAAGTAAAAGTTAGGTTTTTGCTCTATTTTTGCTTGAATGAAAATGTAAATAAACTTCATGTAATAAAACCAAATATGTTTTCAAAAATTTTTTATTTTAAAACCACTTTAACAAATACAACTTTTATACAAACTTAAAATAATCAAGGCAACCATACTTTACTTAAATATCACCTTTTACTCATTTCCATTTAACCTTTATCACTCAAAAAATATATATATAATATATATATATATATATATATATATATATATATATATATTAATTTACATCAAACTTATAAACTAATATATATAGAAAACTATAGAAAAGTAACTCTAATCTTCTAAACTATATATAAAACTCAATTTAAGAAACTCTATACTTTAATATGTATAATTTAATCACACTATATTAACATCTCAATAAGATTATCAAATTCAAAGTAATATAAAATAATTTTATTTTAACCAAAAATTTAAATAACATTCTCACTCAATTTTAAATATTCAGTTATGTTCAATTAAAACATAATCATTAGATAAAATTTAGATTTATGAAAAAATATAAATAATTTTTTTACATGTAATTCCTTATCCAAAATAACTTCTAACCCAAGTAATTAAACTACTCAAAATCTAAAGACATAAAACAAAATATCCATACATAATAAAAATTCAATATTAAGTTTAAGGTGAGAAGATTAATTTTCTTCAACTAACCTCTTCAAGATTAATAACAAATATTTAAAAAAATAAAAGATTTAAAAAATAAATAAGAGTTAAAAAAATATCATTAAAAATATTCTTAACTTTCCCAATAGTAAAATATGATTAGATTATGAAATAGATGAAATTTAAAGATACGAAAATGTGAAAAGTTAGAGTGGGAATTGAGAAAGAGGAACAAGAAAATTTTGAATAAATGAGAAATATAAGAAAAGTAAAAAGTGAGGAGAGTTTTTACAATATAGAAAATCATATATTATAAATATTATTTATTATTTTTAAATTGATTATCTTTCTTATTTTTCAGTTTCTGTCATTTAACAGACATAATATGTAATTTCTTCTATCATGGTTTATTTTGTACCTAAAATTATATCACGAGGATTTAATTATTTAAAAAACTAAGGATATATTTAAAAGTTTTAAATATTTACTTATTATATTTCATGTGGTTGGTTTTAATTTATGGTATTCAAATTCAATTCCCGCATTCTAAAATTAGTTGTATTATTGCTACTATGTATAGAGAAACTAATTTTTATAAAAATATTATCTTATTTTATCTTTTAATTTTTTTCTTATATAAATATTTATGGTACAAATTTATCCCATCATGTCCATAATATATTATTTAGGGAAGTTAATTGACTATTTTACCTCTGTCTAATGGCTCTTCAAACTTGCACAACAAAATGTTTATTTTAAAGGTCATTATTTCCAATTATTAATGTACTACCTCGGTGTTTTCATTTATTAATTGTTATTGTTTGCATTTTAATTACTGGTCATTGAATTATCTAGTTATTTTAACATAGTTGGATGACATTCTGTGTAAAAATCAGCATAAAAATGTTTACAGGGTACATCAATATCTTAGTTTTGAGATTTTTCCTTTTTTATACGAAAATATATTAAATATATATCATTATGGATTTTAACTGAGAATTCAAAACTTATTAATCATTTATCATCACATAAAAGATACACTGACAAATTATATTTTAAATAATAAAAAATTTCATTTATTATATATCAATATATGGAGTTACCAATAAAATTAAAAGTTAAAAGTATTTGCAATTTACCGATTTAAATTTAGAATAAGGATACATTGACCCCAAGAGAAATTGGACAAAAAATTACTCTTAATTTATACCTTGTATCTTATTTTAGATGAAGAATAGAGATTAATCAGGTCATAACTACAATTTTTTTTATCTGGGTAAATTTATCTCATAAAGTAACATCTATGAAATATATACTTTACATGATATTTATATTGCAATTCTTTCTCCTCATCTTATTAATATAGAATTAAGATATAATATTAGTTAAAAGTAATCATTACATCCTAAATCCTAAAGTAACTAAAATTTATTGCTTATTTTAAAATAAATATTTATTGTATATATTTCTAGGTAGTCTAGATAAGTAATAAATTATTAATATCACATTTGAGAAGAAACTTACAACATGTTACACTTGTGAATTTGTAGCAATAGAAGATTTCATTTTTGTTTTTTTAAAAAAAAAACTCCAAATTTTATTGTGAATTTTAAAATTCTCATCAAAGTTACTTAATGTTAAGAATTTGCATAAAAATAATACCTTTTTCTGATATAATTTGCAGATAAATTTTAAACTTACAGAAAATTACTTGCCAAATTTTTAGTTGAAATTCACAAGAAATTATCTTGTAAATTGAAAAGAATAGAAAATTTTCTAGAGATTTTAAATCGAAAAAAGAATATCCACTAGCATATTATTTATGAATTTTTATTAATAAAAAAAATTAACACTAAAATAAAATATGTAGTAGTTACGCAAAATAATTTTCTCCTAGTTTCATGAAAAAAGTTCATGTAACATCCCAGATTGACTAATGCGTTAGAAATTTATACAAGAAATATTAAGCATGTTAAACTTAATAATATACAAAACATAATATACACCGAGGAAAAAAATGCAGTACATATTTTTCATGCAATGTGATTAATTTGAGTTATTAATTTAAAATAAAATAGAAAATTGAGATTAAGAATAATTTTTTCCACTTTAATCTTGAACTAAGTGTAAAATGCATTTCTCTTATTTTCCATTCTCTCATGCAAATTCTTTTCTTTCCTTTCTCTTTTTAAAAGTTTTTTTCTCTACTCTCATTTTATCTTCATTAGCTCAATTCCATGTTTATTTTAGGATCTAACGCTCTTTCCAGTAATTGAAGAATTACGGATTGTTTTTAGTGAAGTAATTATTTTCTTTTGAGTTTCAAAATATTAAGCAATTTCTTGCACAAACTGAAAGCTTCTCAGAGAAGAAGAAAAATTCAGATAAGGCAAGCTACTTAAAATAATTGTACTTGGTAAATCTGAAAGAGTTCTGTTCCTTTATGAAGATTTTGGTAGCAAAATCTTTTTGTTGCATATTGAGTCTAATATTATTGGATTGTATGATAAGACAAAGCTCTCTTGATAAAACTAAAATATATAGATTGCATTTGTATTTGATATTTTCTAGTTACATGTCGAATTGAAGAACATTCGTTGCTTTTGTGTCTAATGTTCTCTTTTGTGTCTAATGTTCTCTAGTTGCATGCTGAAACTGAAAAACATCCCTTACATTCAATAGTAGGTAGAATCTCAGTAACATCAATTGTGTGTGCATCTAACATTCCTCATGATAATACTAAGTTCAAAATTTCCATTTTTTCAGATAAAACTAGAGTCTCTCCTTATCTGTCTAAATATAAGCCTCCAATTCATATTAAATCTTAAGATTCATGGAGAATCGTTTCCAATTTTGAAATGAAGAGTCTTGTGACATGATATAGGAAAATTTCTTGAAAATCAAAATGAGATAATACAAGGAATTTTATCTCAGACCCTAAATAAGAGTGTTGTTTAAGTCACTCCAATGAAATTTGATACAATTGCTCAACAAATGTAGATGCTCAAGCAAAGTTTTTCGTGTGAGTCGCTTAAGTGATATTATTGTTTAATATTGTCACTAAAGTAAAAAGAGTTGCGTTTAAATAAAATTTTATTAAATACTTCATTTGATACCCTCACTCAATTGAACTAATTTTTCTCAAGAAAAACATTGCTTCATGTTCTTATTCAAGTGATTTTCATAGTCTATCTGAATGTATATGATGTGTATATGTATGTTTATGTACATTTATTACTGAATTGTGTACTTAATTGCTTTAATTAAAATGAATTATGTTATATATATATATATGGAATGATATGTGAACCGTGATTAAATATGTATATTAAGCAAAGATCCTTATTATATCATATATTCTCTAATTTTATTGACAGTCCAAATCATATAGATTAAGACTCTCAATGATGAGAAGTTAAAAATGAGTTTATTGTATCGTAAGTGAGTTTATTGTATCGTCGAACTAAATGTCGAAGTCTAAAAGAGTGAATTAGAACATATGTTAAAGTTTAGGTAAGGTTATACTTTAAACATTCCTTGATCTATATTATTAAGGTTTGCATATCTATGCTACAAAATTGAACGTGTTAAATTTCCAGTAAAGAAAGCTTAATACAAGTCCTATAGTAGAAGTAGTAGATATCAATTGATAGGCATCCTATATTCATGAAGATCATCTTAAAATGGTCATAGAACAGAAATGTAATATTTCGTGAAGTTGAGGTAGGTGATATGTATTCACTTGCATAGATTGAACGATACAATGTAAGTCTAAAATGCAAGATTAAGGTCCTAAAACAGAAATGTAATATTTCAAAAAGTTGTTGACGCGTTATGTATATTCACATGCACTTGCACAGATTGAATGATACATTTTGCATTGTATGTTTTGGTCACATTTTGATAGGGTTGTTATTAAATGCTTTTGATACAGTATTGCTTATTAATACACCAGACAAATTCAATAGATATCCATTATAGTTAGATGAGATTGCTTGTGAAACATTTAAAAGGTGCTTTTTCCTAAAAGTTGATTAATTTCCTGCTTGAAAATTCAGATAATTTATGTAGCAGTTAACATTAAATAAAATAATTATTGAGCTAAAAAGAATTAAACAATGTATTGGAACAGAAATGATTTAGATTCTTTACTGAGTTTGCAGTGTTGACCCTATACTGTATCTTCAAAATACACTAATTTTAACATTTTAACAGTAAAATAACAATACCAAAAATCCGGTAGAGAATCTAAACTTACAAAAAAACAGATGTAGTAGTGGTTGCTCTTTAAAGCAAACTCCAACAGGATGTTGTTCTTTCTTGTTGTCTCGAAAATGAAAATAGTAACAATATTGGAAAAAAAAAATAAAAATATAGAAGGGTCGCTGAGGGAAGAAAAGAAATAAAGAAAATGATGTAGTATTTGAGAAACCTGATGTTAAAGATAGATTATTCTTACACAGATTCTCTACGACTTATGAAATCATGTTCAAATATATTATATTAAAATAGATACAGTAAATTTTGTTCATTGAGGGGGTTGATTGCCCAGTAGGATGTAACCTAGTTTCCTCCCTTGTTTGTAAGGACTAAAGAATAAACATGTAATTTGACCACTCGACAAGTCTATGGTGTTTATTACTGATATTGACAGACTATTAGACCTAGTATATAAAGCCAATATCGGATAACAATTTTATGCAGAACAAGGAAATTAAAAAAGTAAAAATAAAAACTTCAGATTAATGGATCAGAATATAAGCTGTCACAATTGTTGAAACTGTTTATGTTGCCTCTGAAAATATGGGTGAAAATTACTTACTCCATCCAAGTATAATGGCGTTTGCATTTCAATCAGCCGTGAAACCTACAAAGGAAGACTCAATGTTAATAGGTAAATCTTTCAATGTTAATATAAGAGATGTACAAAGAGTTTTGGTGATACTCCCTCCATCCTATTTTGTTTGACAATTAAGATTTTGACACAGAAATTTAGAAATGTAATTGATATTTTGGACTCCACAAAAGCGATTTTGATCTTTTAATATATCCCTTGTCTTTCATATTGGTTAATTTCTCTCTTACCTATACTTGGTATTATTTTCTCAGTCCACAATCAACGGTTACAAAAAATTGTTAAAGGTATAGGAAGACTAAAATTCGACATCATAAGTACCAATGTGATTTTCCGATCAGATTTGGAAATTTTATCTCGATAGCACACAACATATTTAATGAAATTATCTATTACAGAAATTATTAAGATAGAACCCCATATTTAACAAGAGAATAGTACCACTCTACCTATGACACTGTATGTAAGTTTTCTCCAAATATATATTAGGAAAAGAATATTTAATAATGCTTCTTTGATATTCTAAAATGATAACTAAAATGGAACAAATGCATTTTTGCTAAAATGGATCATTGGAGAAACTAAATGGTTGTGGTACTCTCTCCAATCCTTATCATACGTCACATTTTCCAAATTAGCGTCTTTTTGGAATATATTTTATAATTTTTTATACAATTTATATTTGCTTTCCTTGGTTACTTATTAAATGTGGTGTTTGTTTGTTTTTTCTTTTTTAAAAAACAAAATGAGAAGATGTAACTGGGAAATATGGAGACAACGTGGGAGCTTATACAAGTGTGCAATGTTGTAAAACTAGAGAATCGTAAAGGAGATAAAACAAGTCGTGACTCAATTCGCTTCCACGATAAAAATAACTCATAATCATAACTTATATATTACTAAAAATAGGTTCATAAAATATTCATACATAAAATAACTAATAAATTTTATAAATGTTTAATTCAAGCAAATTATCCAAAGAAAACCTTTAAATTAAATGTAGGATAATTATCATCCTCTCCACATGATTTTCATTTTCATTAATGTAATCTCCTTGGTGACCTTCATCATTACCGACAATTGGAGGGACTTCCAAATTATCTATAGGTGCAACACCACCTCAATTAGCATCTTCATCTTCAATATGAATGTTATAGTCTTTTGATTTCCTAACATCCTTCTATTTTCGCAATCTTGAATTAGTCATCAAAAATACCATATCAACCACGGTCTTTTACAGTAAACAATTTCCCTTCTTCATGTGAACCTAAATGATTATAAAATTAATTAACACAATATATTAGTCTCTTAAAAATAATTATAAAAGCAATTTCATAAATGTAAATTGTGATTTTCTTACCATTAGATATTGTCATGATGGAGTCGTAATTTCTTTTCTAAATCTTTCAATATTAAATCAGTGCAATAGACTACACAAGGTGTCCAATATAACTATTGTCTCTTTTTGCATTAACAATTTCTCAACTACCTTGTAATTTGTTGCATTATTGGTACAATTTGGATGACATTCTCTTTCCCAACCTCCTCAATAACATGATCCATCATCTTGAAAAAATTTTAGTTGTCTTGCATATGTCAAAAGCATCAATAGACTTTAAAAAGATAGTCCCCTTTGGACTATCTACAGAAAATTTAGTCATTCTCCTCCTCTCAATCCATCCATCTATCATTATTGTGCATCTTCTTCCAAAATAGTTTATCAAAATAGTTTATGTTCTTCCATGATCAAATTGGTCTTTTAAATATTTCATCCTAATTTCACAGTATGATGGTGGCTTAAATCCGGCACCATGTTTGGCACTCAATTCAAGCATTCTTCTAAACTCTTCACTCTTTGCTACACTAAATGTTTATCAAAATAGTTTATGTTCTTCCATGATCAAATTGGTCTTTTAAATATTTCATCCTAATTTCACAGTATGATGGTGGCTTAAATCCGGCACCATGTTTGGCACTCAATTCAAGCATTCTTCTAAACTCTTCACTCTTTGCTACACTAAATGTTTATCAAAATAGTTTATGTTCTTCCATGATCAAATTGGTCTTTTAAATATTTCATCCTAATTTCACAGTATGATGGTGGCTTAAATCCGGCACCATGTTTGGCACTCAATTCAAGCATTCTTCTAAACTCTTCACTCTTTGCTACACTAAATGGAATATAATTGTTATTGGAAAATTAAACAATTTCTTGACAGACATTCTTCCTCTCACTTTTATTGAAAATGACATTGATAGTAGCTTGATGCCCCTTTTCTTGAAATACTTTATGACTCCTCACTCTCTTCTCGGCGTAATCTTCTTTTAGCATTTTCTAAATCATCCATACTACTATCCCATAAACCTTCTTTAGATATTGATTTTTTAATCAAATTTTGCTGCAACATATAAACCATATCTAACATTAATTTTTTAACATTTTCAAGAACTGTTATACATGCTCCAACATTCTTTGAAGTCCTTGCTAGATGATGCTTCAATTGATACATTCCACTTATTTTTACTTTCTCACAATATTTACATTTCACATTTCTTCTCATCAATGGAAAAACAATAAGTGGCGAGTTCATGGTGAGCGATGACAAGCAAAGAGCTATGACAAGTTGCGAATGGCAATAAGTTGGAAGGACTTATCTTGCATGGAGTCATTGTGTTTCTATTAATGGGAAAACAAGAAATGTAAAATGTAAATATTGTGAGAAAGTATTAATAGGAAGGATTTATTAGTTGAAGTATCATCTAACAGGGACTTCAAAGGATGTTGGAGCATGTATAATAGTTACTAGAGATGTTAAAAAAAATTAATGTTGGATGTAGTTTATGTGCTACAATAAAACTTGATTAAAAATTCAGTATGAAGAGAAAGATTACGGGATAGTAGTATGGATGATTCGAAGCATGTTAGAAAAAGACTAAGTCAAGAAGAGAGTGAAGAGTCATCATCAAGTATTTTCAAGAAAAGGACACTCAAACTACTCTCAATGCCATTTTCAACAAAAGTGAGAGAGAGGATGCATGTCAAGAAATTGCTCTATTTTTCTACAACAATGTTATTCCATTTAATGTAACAAAGATTGAAGAAGTCAGGAAGATATTTGTTTTATGATACTGAATTTAAGCCACCATCATACCATAAAATTAAGATAAAATATTTGAAGCAACCGGTTGAAAAGACCAATCTGATCTTCGAAGAATATAAACTATTTTGAAAGAAAAATGGGTACACAATAATAACATATGGATGGACTGATAAGAGGAGATAAACAACACTTAATTTTCTGTTAAATAGTCCAAAGGGGACTGTCCTTTTGAAGTCCATTGACGGTTTTAATATATGTAAGAAAATTGAAAAAGTTTTCTAGGTGATGGATGATATTGTTGAGGAGGTTGGGGAAGAGAATGTCGTTCAAATTATAATTGATAATGCAGCAAATTAAAAGGCAATTGGAGAATTGTTAATGCAAAAGAGACAAAAGTTATACTAGACACCTTGTGTAGTCCACTGCATTGATTTAATATCGAAAGATTTTTAGAAGAAAATACCACTCCATCATGAAAATCACAATCTATACCTATTCAAGAATTGATCTTATTTCCTTTTTGCAAAAATATACTAAAAGAATAGATTTTATGACCAGTCAATACTCGTTTTGCCACTTCTCATTTGACTTTGGGATGCTTGAACGAAAATAAAGAATCACAATCTAGTCAATTTGTAAACACTTGAGATGGACGGTTTGTGGAAAATTTCATATTGGATAAGGGATTTTGAAAAAATATTTTGAATTGCACGAGGGGCGTTCTTCCTCTAGTTAAGGTGTTGCGCATGGCAAATTCAGGTGAAAAACCAGCCATGAGATTTATTTATGAAAAATTAGATATTGCTAAAGAAAAGATACAAACTCTTTTCAATGGAGTTAGCAAAAGGTAATAATAATAACCAATTTTCTAATTTATATTTGATTTTGTAATTCATTTTCTTAGAAATATAGACTTTTTTTGGATATTGATTTATTTATTTTTATCTTAGCTATACTACCATTTGGGAAATCATTGATCAAAGATGGGACAACCAATTGTATAAGTCATTACATGTTGCAAGCTATTACCTTAAATCCATGTTATACTATGATCCTGAATTTAAAGTTGATTATGAGATGAAACGTAGATTGTATGGTAGTTTGGATAGATTGGTGGGAGATATTAATGAATTCAACAAGACTGATGCAGAAATTGAGAGTTTCAAGAGCAAGTCTAAATTTTTGATGGTTTGATAGTTCAAGGTGCACTCAAAACCGAAAATCCATCACAATGGTAAGAATCATATGGTAACGTCTAGAATTACAAAAGTTTGCAATTTAAAGTATTGAAGTTGACTTGAAGTTCATCGACTGTGAGCATAATTAGAGTGCTTTTGAGAGGGTTAAATTTATGAAATTGATTTTATAATTATTTTTTAAAGACTAATACGATGTGTTAATTAATTTTATAATTATTTAGGTCCACATTAAGAAAATAAATAGTTTAGAGCAAAAGACCATGAATGATGTGATGGCTAATGAAGATTGGAAAAACAAAAGGATATTATGAAAACAAAAAGACTATATAGCATTGATAATCTTATGATGAATGGACTGCGGAAGAGATTGAAGCAAATTCAAGTTTAGATGCCTCAGATAGAGACATCTTACTTGAAGTTGGAGAAGATGAAGCTACTAGTAAAGGTGGTATTATTACACCTACGGATGATTTGGAAGTTCCTCCAATTACTTATAATGATGAAGGCCATGAAAGAGATGACATAATGAAGATAAAGACCATGTGGAGGAGGACGATGATTATCCTAGGTTTAATATGAAAGATTACCTTAGATAGTTTGTTTGTAATAAACATTTTATGAATATGAACCATTTTAGTTGTGTTATGCATTGAATCTACTACTTAAAGACTCAATATTATGTATGAGTTATTTTTATCATCATATTATTTTTAATGGATGCACAAGTCTTATGAATATAATTTTTCATATACTAGTAACTCTTATGAGTTGAGTTACAATCTTCAAGTTACAACTTTTTCTCTTCCAATCTTCGAGTTTTATGACATTGCTAATTTCCAAATAATTTACAATTTATACTTTATGGTCAGCTTGCAAAGTTACAAATTATGCTTCACTATTTAGTTGTTACGTTGATTGTGAATGAATATAAACTGCCCAGTCAACTGAGTTAAATACATTTTTAACCTTGTATTTCTATCAGAAAAAAAAAAAAAAAAAAAAAAAAAAAAAACAAAGGAAAAAAAAAAAAAAAAAAAAAAAAAAAAACCAGCCGGTGGCAAACATGTTTTGGAAATAAACAAAGAACTTCATAAGTATGAAATGGCACTAAAACTACACTTGTAGTCAGGAACAAGAAATGCTACAGAGGACTAATTCAGCACAGTGCTAAATTACGATTATGTCACAATTCGCAACTAAAAGCAGAGAAGAGTAACTACTTACAGCTCTGTGAAAAGCAAACAACTCTTCTTGACCAGATAGTATGGATGTGATACTAGAAGGGGCACCTGCTGAGCTCACCCTACCTTCTGCCAAGACATTGCGACGAAGTTTCCCACCATCAGTCTCTGTTTCGAACTGGAAACTGGAACCAAAACAGGAGTGAGAAGGTTCAGTTAGCAGTTAGTCATTTAATTAGGTCTATACTATCAAAAGCAAAGCTGATAAGTCTCAAGTCAGCATTGCTTTATTCGTTTTTTGGAAACATCTTACAGTAAAAGGACTTGAAAATACACAAAAGATGAGGAGGAAAATTGATTCAAATGCATTAATAGTAACTGATACAAGATGTATGGGGAAGAGGGTTAGATTAACCAAGAAAAAAGGTGATCCAAAAATGGATTTAACCTAAGGTTTCAGGGTATGTCCAACCAAAGATTTTACCCACCCAACCGAAAAAGGCTTCCACAGAAAGTGCCTAATGGAAATGTCCAACCACATATAAGTATCATGCAGAGCAATGTCTAGCCCAGAATTTGCCAGGACTATAGTCCTCCTAAGGTGAACAACATGGTGGCGATCCAACTAAAGATTTTGTTAGAATATAATTAATCATTAGCCGTTGCATACTCTAGGAAGTTAGGATAACTGATTCCTGAATATTAGGTAAGAATTTATTGTATTTGATTTTGTAAATTGGTGTAAATACATACTGTGTGGTTTGCATTTGACACAACCACCAACATTCAGATAACTTTCTCTTTTTAAAAGGTACCAATAGTTTAGGTTTTTCGATCCCCAGAAGGCTCATTATTTTTTCTTCCTCTACTTCTTAGCATATTTTTCCACGGTTGACCACTGCGACTAGAACCACCCTCCCCTAGAGACGACCAAGCTTCCTCACCACTTTGGTACCGATATTACTTTTCCTGTTAGTGTGGTAAGTCAGTTTCTAAATGCCACTTATGATAGCCATTGGGATGCTGTTACATATTCTTTGATACATAGAAAATGCTCCGGTAAGAGGATTATTGTATGAAGACAAAGGCAATACTAAGATCACTTGTTATTTTGATACGTATTGGGGAAGATCACAATCAAATAGAAGATCCACTTTGGGTACTTTGTTCTTAATGGAGGAAACCTGATCTGATGGAGAAGCAAGAAGCAAAACACAGTTGGTAGATCCAATATAGAAGCAGAATATCGTGCTATGCAATAGCCACTTGTAAGCTTACTTGGCTTAGGCAACTTACGAGAGTTAAAAATTGTTGACATCCATGAGACAGCTTATTTGTAACAATCAAGCTACACATCACATTGCATCAAAACCCAATATTCCATGAAAGAACCAAACACAGAGAATGATTGTCGCTATGTGAGAGAAAAGGTGTTCTTAGAAGAAATCACAACTGATTTTGTCAATTCTAGCGACTAGTTGGCTAACATGTTCACCAAGTCCCTTAGAGGGGTTGAGTACATTTTAACAAACTTGGTGCATAAGACATACATGCTCCATCTTGAGAGAGAGTGTTTCAATGTAATTAGTCATTTGCTATTACAAATTTGTTAGTCATTAGCTATGACATATTCTAGGAAATTAGGATCACTGATTCTTGATTATTAGGTAAGATTTATTGTATTTGATTCTTTAAATTGGTGTAAATACATGTTGTGTGGTCTGCATTTGACACACAACATTCAAATAACTTTTTCATTTTATAGATTGGGGGCAAGTATGATCATGGTAGTTGAACTGAAGTAGGCATGTGGGTACATATAGAACTTTACCACCTAGAAATAATTACAATACTTAACAATAACTCTCTGTAACTCAACATAATGATAACATCTTGTAAATCAACGCTTCCCCTCAAGTGGTGAAAGGATATTTATCATTGTTAACTTGCATATGGGATCATGAAATCGTTATGTAGAGAGACTCTTTGAAAACAATTTTGGTAGTTGAATTTCTAATGGGATGTAGGAAGCAATTATCCCATTATCCAATTTTTCTTTGATGAAGTGTTGGTCTATCTCTATGTACTTAGGCATACTATATTGAACTAGATTGTGAGCAATACTAATAGCTATTTATCATCACAAAAGAGAGTCCCAGGTTCTTCATTTCACTTCAAGATTATTCAAAATAATTCTTCCATAACAACTCACACGCCCCTTGTGCCATAGCTTGAAATTCTACCTCCACATTGAACCTTGAAACTATGTTTAGTTTCTTACTTCTCCAAGTCATCAAGTTTCCACCCAAGAACATGCAATATCCTAAGGTGGACCTCCTATCAATAACCAACTCAACATGTTTGCATCAACATACGTCTCTGTATTTCATTTTCCATTTGTCTTGGTTAGAATCCCCTTCCTAGACTTATCTTCAAATATTGAAGGATTCTATTTCTTAGCCTGGAAATGTCGTTCTCTAGGATCATGATGAATTAACTAACCACACTCACAACATAAGCTATGTCTAATCTAGTGTAAGCTAAATAATTGAGTTTTCCTACAAGTCTTTGATAATGGCCTTTATTCAATGCAAAACTATCTTCCTCACTCTCAATTCTATGGTTTTGTTCTATAGGACCTCGTGGCCTTACAATCAATCTTACTCATTTCTCTAAGAAGGCCTAGAACATATTTCTTTTAGAAGATAAGGATGCCCCTTTCAGAGTAGGCAACTTCTATTCTAAGGAAGTACTCCATCTTTTTAAGATACTTCTTGAACTGAGCAAGAATCCAATTCTTTTTAAAAGCCTATGATTCTTTATTGTGATAATAAGTCAGCTATTAGCATTGTCACAATCCAGTTCAGCATGATAGGATGAAACACAAAGATAGATTGATACTTTATTAAAGAGAAATTAGATAGTAGCCCTATCACTACTTCTATTCAGTATGCAGATCTTTTTACCAAATGTCTTCCCACTAAACGATTTCATGATTTCGCATGCAAACCGGGAGTGATAGATATCCATTCACTAGCTTGAGGAGGGAATGTTGTTAGTACAATATTAATATTAAGTGTACTACTAGAAGCTGTTAGAAGATTCTAAAGATCTCTCTGTAATTAATACTATAGGGCTAGAGTTCTCTATATGTAGAAGCTGATGTACTGTTTTGAATTAATCATTTGAATAAAATCTTCTTTCTTTCAGATTAATGCTTTCAAGTTATATAAATTTTGAGTATATTATTTTGGCTCCTCCAAAATTATTGGTCAAGATCAGTCACTGTGTAGAGGAAAAATGATTAGGGAGTCTAACATGAAATTTGCTACACAAACCCATTTGTTTCCAGCTACAAGGCCTAACAGGCATCAGGATCAATTACTAAATAGTGTATTGAAGTGAAATAACCAAAAAGGTAGCAACCCGTGGCACAACAGTAAAGTTGCACCTTGGTGACTGGTTGGTAATGAATTTGAATCCAGAAACACACTATTCGAGTATAAAAGGGGAAGATTGTATACAATGACTCTCCTTCGTACCATTCTACAAATTGAGGAGCCTTAGGCACACTGGGTTACACTAGTTTAGTTCTATTTTTATTAAGGCAGGTCTAAAACAATTATACTATGTAATCCAAAGCTCTTCATGCATCACATAACTTATAAAACAGATAAAATCACCTTTCCAAGTCAAAAAGTGTGCCCTCCTCAGTTCCTTGAAATAATTCATCAATTGAAGAGGATGCCAAACAACACAGGCAGCAATGATGATTGTACAACTCGTCAATAAGGGTAATAAATCTCCGTGCCTGAAATGTAGAAAATATATTTTATTTCCTCAAAACAGGATACGGATAGCAGAAACAAGTGCACTGTAAAGAAATGTAAAGCTTAATAGACAAAAAATTGAGCAATTTATTTGAGGAATATCTTAAAAAATATATAGACGCAGAGTAAGAAAGCAAGTTTCTGATAATATTTTGCAACAATAAATTAGGTAATTATCACTACATTGGGGCCAACTAACTTGTTTGTACTGATAATACCTTGTCACGGATGCGCATACTCATTACTGGAATATCAGATATGAAAACAGTGTGAAAGTTTTCAGCTACTGCAATATAATCTGCTGCACCCAACTGAAAATCAAAATAATTAGAGAGAGCATATCATGTGCACGTGCTTGCAAATGAAAAATCATACAGAAGAAAAATTAAAATCATCATGATTTGAATGCAAGCGAAATAGTGATTAAGGAACTAGGGAATAACAACAAAGCATAGCATTTGTAAAATCCTTAAGGTCTTCTGTTAGATAATCAATTCCACATAAGAAGAATATGGAAAACGGATTAAATGTATATTATAGATGTCAAAATCACGTTACTTTTATATTTTAGAAAGTTTTATATTTTATCTTTGATGTAATTTTATTTTGTATCACAACAGTATCTTTATATTAATATTAGGATTATGTATTTAAGGACAATCCCACAATTATAGAGATTTGTCTCCTTAGGATCAGTTGTTAATATTTCCTAAAATAGCCAGCAGACTCATGTATATATAGGTCCAATGACCTTATAATTTAATATGAGAGAATATATTATTCCTTCTAAATTCTGAGATGGTATCAGAGCTCCCAATCCTTGGGAGTCTCTAACCGTGCCTGTAAACCCTAAATCGTAGCCGTCATCTTGTGATTACAAACCCTAAGCCCCTGTCGCAGCCTTCATTGCTGTGCAATCTTAAAACCTTTTCGTATAATCTTCATTGTTGTGCAATCTATCCCAACCTGTGATGGCTGAGATCGTGAACCCTATTTCGAAAACTGGGGACAGATCCCAGATTTCTGGGGAAATGCAGAATGTTCATTCTGCTTATAGATTAAATGGAAAAAATTATCTCAAATGGTCTCAACACATTAAGACCATCTTGAAAGGAAAAGGAAAGGGCAGCCATATAATTGGCAATGCTCCTGATGAAGCGGATCCCAATTTCAAAACATGGGATGAAGAAGACTCCATGATTATGGCATGGTTGTGGAATTCAATGGTTCCGGAAATTAGTGACCTGCATGTTTCTTAAATCGGTGAAAGAAAATTGGGAGGCAGTAGAACAAACCTATTCAAAGGCCAAGGATGTTGCCCAAATATATGATGTAAAGGTGAAAACTGTGGCTGCCAAACAAGGAAACAAATCAGTCACAAAATATGCCAATCAACTCAAATCCTTATGGATGGAATTAGATCATTATCGAGTTATAAAGGCAAAGTGTGCAGAAGATTCAACAATCCTTAAAGAGTATATTGAACAAGATAGAGTCTATGATTTCTTGGTAGGCCTGAATCCTGAATATGATCAGGTCCGAATCCAAATCTTGGGAAAGGAGAAAGTCCCAGGGCTTAATGAAGTGGTAGCCATTATCAGGAGTGAAGAAAGCAGGAGAGGACTGATCTTAAGAGACCCCAACTACTAAAAGTTCAGCAATGATGACGGAAGGAGGATCAGCCATGATAGCCAACCAGAGAAAAAACAGTTCGGAGAAAAAACATGACGAAGTTTGGTGTACCTATTGCAATAAGCCACGCCACACAAGAGAGAAGTGCTAGAAATTACATGGAAAACCTCCAAGCCGAGAATGGGGGCAAAAAGGAGATCCTCTAAAAAAGGAAGGGCATAGGCAAGCACACATTGTTAAAGGACAAAGTGAAGAATTTGTCCAGTTGAATCATGAAGAAATAGAGAGGGTAAGATCTTTCCTTAGTAAATTGGAGAAACCCATAGGTACGTGCTCCTTAACATATTCTGGTAAGTTTCCATTTTCTTTTGGACTTAATGTTTCAGATACACCCTTTACCCATTATTGGATATTAGATTCTGGAGCCACTGACCATATGACCCCTTTACCCAAATACTTCTCCACATCTTTCCCATGCCCTAGCAACAAGAAAATTTCTACAGCAGATGGAACTTTTATAACTGCTGCAGGACAAGGAGATGTTAAAATTAGCCCATCTATAACCTTGAAAAATGTTCTTCATGTCCCTAAACTATCTACCAATTTGATTTCTGTTCAAAAACTAACGAAAGATCTCTCTTGTAACGTCGTTTTTCATAACAACTACTGAATATTGCAGGACAAGAACTCGGGGAGGACGATTGGACATGTTAGAGAATGGAATGACTTATACTACATGGAGGATCCCAATCTACCTATTAAAAGTCACTCTCTCATATCTGAATCCATAATGACCAGTAAAGAGAAAGCTCAATTATACCATTGTAGGTTAGGACACCCTTCATTTGGAGTTGTAAAATTGATATTCCCTTCTTTGTTTAAGAATTTAGATGTGGAGAGTATCCATTGAAAGGTGTGTGAGCTTGCTAAACACAAGCGTGTACCTTTCCCTATTAGCAATAAAATTAGTCCCTCACCTTTTGTTCTTGTTCATACTGATGTTTGGGGTCACTCTAATATTCCTAATATCTCATGTGCTAGATGGTTCTTAACCTTTATAGATGATTGTACCCGGGTGACATGGGTTTTCCTATTGAAACAGAAATCTGAGGTCAGCTCCAGGTTTATTCAATTTGTCTCTATGATTAAAAATCAATTTGGTGTTAATATAAAAAGAATTAGGTCTGATAATGCCAAGGATTATTTCAATCTTGTTCTTAACTCTTTTTGTCAAAAGGAAAAAATAATTTATGAGTCTTCATGTGTTAACACACCCCAACAAAATGGGATTGCAGAAAGGAAAAATGGGCATTTGTTAGACCAAACTAGAGCTCTACTTTTTCAAAATTATGTTCTTAAGAAATTTTGGAGGGAAGTCCTTCTTACTGCCACTTACCTAATAAATAGGTTACCCTCTAAAATCTTAGCATCAAAAAGTCCCATGGATGTCCTATCCTCATTCTACCCATACCTAGACTCTACAAATAAACTCAAACCTAGAATATTTGGGTGCATATCCTTTGTGCATGTTCATAGTAATAAAAGGGGAAAGTTGGATCCTAGGGCTATCAAATGTGTATTCTTAGGATACTCAACCACACAAAAGGGATACAAATGTTTCCACCCCCCATCAAAGAGATTCTTTGTGTCATGGGATGTCACCTTCAATGAAAAAGAGAGCAACTTTCAACCTCATCTTCAGGGGGAGAGTGTAAGAGAGGAAGATGAGTCTCTCATGCTTCCAAATATAGCATTTGGACCTGAAATTGGGACTGAAACTGAGAGAGGAATAAAACCAACACCTAAACCAGCAGTCGGACCTGAACAAACACCTCAACCAATAGCAGGAACTGAACAAGTACCTAAACCAACAGCTGAATCTGCACTTAACGATGGTGTAAAATTTGGGAAAAATCTGGTATATTCAAGAAGAGAAAAGGCCATTCCAAAATCTATCCATGTCCAAGAATCCAACCCATTGTTACAAGAGGTAATAGCTTCTAATCCTATAAATTCCAATAATTCTAATGAGTTTGTCTTGAATAATTCAGAAGCACAGGTGGATCAAAACCTAGATCTTCCCATTGCCCTTAGAAAAGGAACCAGAACATGTACCAAACAGCCACTTTACCCTCTATCAAATTTTCTATCCTTTGAAAATTTCCCTCCTACCCATAAAACCTTTCTCACAAACTTAAACTCTACACCCACACCTTCCACTGTATCTGAAGCATTATTTAATAGGAAATGGAAACAAGCCATGGATGTGGAAATTGAGGCGTTAAACAAGAACAATACTTGGGAACTTGTTACTTTACCAACTGGAAAAAAACCAGTAGGTTGTAAGTGGGTATATACTATAAAGTATCGGGCTGATGGGACCATTGAACGTTACAAGGCAAGGTTAGTGGCCAAAGGATTCACTCAAACATATGGAGTGGACTACTTGGAGACATTTGCCCCTGTTGCTAAGATGAACACAATTAGAGTAATATTGTCATTAGCAGCAAATCATGATTGGGATCTGCAGCAATTTGATGTGAAGAATGCATTCCTGCATGGAGAGCTTGAAGAAGAAATATACATGGATTTGCCCCCTGGTTATGATGGACAGGTTGCTGTTGGAACTGTTTGCAAGCTAAAAAAGGCTCTATATGGGTTGAAACAGTCCCCAAGAGCATGGTTTGGAAGATTTACCAAAGTTATGACAAATTTAGGCTACAAACAGAGTCAAGGAGATCACACTTTATTCATCAAACATTCAGTTTCAGGAGGAGTAACAATATTATTGGTGTATGTTGATGATATTATAGTAACCGGAAGACTTAAATATTTTTTAGGAATTGAAGTGGCCCATTCCAAGAAAGGAATTTTCATATCTCAACAAAAATATATTACTAAATTGCTTAAAGAAACAGGGAAGACAGCCTGCAAACCAGTAAGTACTCCCATTGATCTAAATATAAAGCTGGGAAGTGTTGAGGAGGACAATGCAGTGAACAAGGAAATGTATCAAAGACTAGTGGGCAGACTTATATAGACCAGACATTGCTTTTGCTGTGAGCCTAGTCAGCCAATTTATGCACCAACCAAGGGAAGCACATTTGCAAGCTGTCCTTAGAATTGTTCAATATTTGAAAGTAACACCGGGAAGAGGGATTTTGTTCAAACGAAACAAAAGTGTAGCTCTAGAAGCATATACTGATGCTGATTATGCAGAGTCAGTTGTGGATAGAAGATCAACCACTGGATACTGCACCTTTCTTGGTGGAAACCTAGTGACATGGAAGAGTAAAAAACAAAGTGTAGTAGCTAGATCGAGTGCTGAAGCAGAATTTCGAGCAATGGCCCAAGGAATATGTGAACTTCTATGGCTGAAGATTATATTGGAAAACTTGAAGCTAAGGTGGGATAAACCTATGAGGTTATATTGTGACAATAAGCAATTAGCATAGCCCATAACCCAGTCCAGCATGATAGAACTAAACATATCGAGGTAGACAGACATTTTATTAAGAAGAAGTTGGATAATGGCTTGATTTGCACCCCATATGTTTCTACTCAGAGTCAACTTGCACACATACTCACCAAAGGATTGAATGGCATCAACTTTGAAAGAATTATATCCAAGCCGGGAATGGAGAACACCTACTCACCAGCTTGAGGGAGTGTCAAAATCACGTTACTTTTATATTTTAGGAAGTTTTATATTTTATCCTTGATGTAATTTTATTTTGTATCACAACAGTATCTTTATATTAATATTAGGATTATGTATTTAAGGACAATCCCACAATTATAGGGATTTGTCTCCTTAGGATCAGTTGCTAATATTTCCTAAAATAGCCAGCAGGCTCATGTATATATAAGTCCAATGACCTCATAATTTAATATGAGAGAATATATTATTCCTTCTAAATTCTGAGAATAGAAGAAAAGTGAGGAGAGAGAATAAGGTAGGAGACGGATAAGTTGTTAGAGAAATTAGAAAAGTTGGTCTATTTAATAAAACCAAACTAGTGAAAGAGGGCAGAGTGGAAATTGTAAAAGTTGGACAGGTATAACCTGTGTGAAAGGAACAAGTGGTTCCTTTGTGAGGATTGTACTTTGTGGTGAATATCAATAAAGAGGTTATTCAAAACTTGATTGTTTTTCTTGTTTGTTTCCTTTCAAACGGTAAGTGAGTGGAGTGTTCCAAGCGATGCTAGTAGAGTGTACCAAGCGGTGCAGCAGTACTAGTGGAGTGCAGAGGTGATAGTGAGGGTAGTTGAGGACTGTTTAGATTTAAAGGAACGTAACATCTTCACAACCAACCACCTAAACATCAACCCATGGTGGTATTTTGGGTACCCGTTCTCCAACTAGATTTTCACTCAACTTAGCCTTATCCTTCCTTTCCTACTTCAGGTTAAACATTCTTACCTCAAAACTTAGAAGGCTAATTTGTTTATGATTAAAGAATTATAGAATAATTTTGTTAGATATCCCACATCGACTAGAGATATAATCAAATTATAATTTATAAGTGAATGCAAACCTTACCACACAATCTGATTTAGTGAGGTTGCGTTAAGCTTAAAGTCTACTATCTAATATGGTACTAAAACCTATCGCAACGAGGCTTGTTGGCCTATTATCTCACCCACTATCGAGTCGTTATTAGTCCATCCACTAATATTTAGTCCTATGCTTGACATGTTTGATCTTCAACATGAGAGGATATGGTTGAATAAGGTTTAAAGTCTACTTTCTAAGAAATTTCAATTGTTTATTACAATAAATATAACTAATTCTATGCTGTAATCGAAGTAGGAATATGTTGTAAATACATGTATTTCTATAGTCTAAGAAATCTTGTGGGATTGATTTTCAAATATTTTCAATATAACCAATGAGGGTTGAGAGGATACCTTTGAAGCACTTCTAAAAATTTGTCTTTCAAGTCCTACCTTATTAGCAAAGAAGGTTTTACACTATTCTAAATCTGTACTTTAATACCTCCATTCCCTCTACCATCAAGGCAATAGTTACAATAAGGTCACCAAAACAAGAATAAACAAGAGAAGGCAAAGACTTAGATCAAATGTTCCACCGTATATGTGAAGTATGAACTAACTCTTATAAGTTGTTCTTACCCATTTGGGCCATGATCAGCTTAATGAAACAGATAATATCAAGTTGCCGTTCAAGAAAAATAAATAAAAGTAAACCAAGCAATAATATTTAAAAAGGCTTGATAACTATTTTGGTCCTACCAGTTATTTATTTTGTTCAATCTCATCCCACTATTAATAAACGAATCAAACTGGTCCCTTATTTTTAAATCAATCCAATTTATTCCCTTCTATCCAAATTGACTTAAAAAATTAATTTAATTAACGGCAACAATTTTAAACTATCACTAAAAAGTTGTTGCCAATTAGCGGCAACCGATATTTTAGTGACATTGTCACTAACCGATCCTATAGTTGTAAGTCAATTTAGACAAGGTACAAAATTGCTTCAATTTCAAGGAAATAAGGGACCAAAATACGTCCATTTGAAGTTAAAGAACCATATTAAACCATTTATTAATAATGGGGAAAAATTGAATATAGTAAATAACAAGACCAAAAGGGCAATTAAGCCTATTTAATAATTACATTAGCTGGAAAAGTAGGAAAATAAGCAAACTAAGAAATAATGTACCGGACGACCACAAAGATATTCAAATGTGAAGCGTGCAACTCCATCAAAGCTTTCGGGAACCTCAAGTGTCCTGGCATAGAACGAAATTACACTGTCAATATTTATTATTCATCTCATTTAACAGAATTAATTTTATATAGGATACCTTCCAAACATCACTGAGATAGTGGTGTTGGAAACCATTCTTCCTCCCAATCTGCCTGTTACATCATGCCACTTTTTCTCAAATTCATTGATTGCTTCCTTTTCAATAGGCCAGAAAAAGTGCACCTACGTATCTATAGCAGTTAAAATTCCAATATGTTCCAACTTCTAAAATGCAAAATAAGATTACCTAACTGTTGTTATTACATAATAGTAAATATCCACCATATAATAATCCTAATTATTATGTGCCAAATGGTGATGATCACATTATGATCCATAGAGCTGACCTCACCTAGTGGGCTAAGACTTTGATGTTGTTGTTCTTGTACATAATTTCTAACAATGAAGATACACAAAATTAAGCAAATTATAGGCTGATAAAGCTCACGATCCATACCATAAAGTTACGGGAAAGGGTAGCTGAGCAGAAACTAAGACATCCGCATTACTAAATAACAGTTTGGTTTTATGCTGAGTAGGTTGACCAGAAATTTCTACAAGAATGGATTGACCAACACATGATCAGTTAAAAAGACTTAAATTTGACATTTTTTAAAATTGTAAGAATTTATGTAGAGGGAAGAAGAGAGATAAAAGAGAATGTATTTAAGATGTATTATTATGTAATGTAGATGTATTTGTTCTCAAAACCTAAAACACTGACTGCGTTGGTACTAATCATAATCCTAACTAATTAGGAAAAGGCTTGGTTGTTGTTGTCGTCGGAATACCTTTCGTCTACTATGAAAGAAATTGAAATCACATTTGCACAGTTATTTTTCATAATTGAGACAGGGTCAGAAAAAAATAACTTAAATTCTCACCTGGTTTTCTGACTTTTGTGCTATAAAACGGCGGTAGTCAATTTCACTCCCTATCAATACCTTCTCACAATGGTCTTCCAATTTCGAGACAAGTTTCTGAAATATTTCTTTTTGCATACCAGCCTGCACAAAAGCAAGAACAAGGACTTGTTTCCAATTGGTCTATGTTGAGAGGGATCTAATTCCTCAAAAACAGAAAATTATAAGAGATGTCATTGGTGTAGTTATTGACCATAACACAACTGAAAACCGGATAAAATGATAGCAGGTACAGTGAAAGATTGACTATTAAAGAAAACACCTCATTTAAGTCGTTTGGTGCTCGATTACTGGTAGCCACAATTATAGTTCCACTACTCAGCAATCTGCTTAGAATTCCAGATAAAGCCACAATAGCAAATACATCAACAGTCTGAAATATAGAGTATCAAAACTTAGTCATATTCTACACTAAAAGATATAGAATGAAGAAACAAAGCATAGCAGAACAGAGCTAGATCAGCAAGCATGCTAAGAATGAGCCAAGAAGGAAAAGAAAAACAGGTGCAACTCAATCTAAAAAAACAGTTGTGCTTCAATGCCATCAGAGTTTTCACTAGATACTTTGAAACGAAATTGAAGTATACATATAGGTAGGGGAAATATTTTCTGGGAAAGTAATACATAAAGATTGCAAATAAGAAAATAAAGCACAGAAGTCAAAAACTACATAAACTTCACACTGCTGTAAAAACCTTTCAAATGGATCATGAAAAACTACTCCATGAGGGAAGACATTCCTAGTGTTCACCAAAAATCCCAGACATTTTAGAAAGTGTTATCTGAATGTTGTGTGTATAATGTAGACCACATAGTATGCATTTATACCAATTTATAGAATTAAATACAATGAATTAATACCTAATAATTAGAAATCAATGATCCTAATTTCCTAGAATTTGTATAGAAAATGACTAATTACATTCTAAAACTCTCCCTCAAGTTGGAGCATATATGTCATATGCACCAAGCTTGTTATAAATATACTCAACCCAAGGTCCTCTAAAACACATCAGCCCAGTGGTTGCTAGAATCGACAAAATCAATTGTGATTTCTCATAAAGCACATTTTCTCTCATATAGTGACAATCAATCTCTATATGTTTGGTTCTTACATGGAAGACCGAGATTGATACAATTTGAACTACAGCTTGATTGTCACAAATGAGCTTCATTTCACAGATGTCCCCAATTTTTTAGTTGTCGTAGTGGTTACCTAAGTCAACTAAGCTCACAAGTGGTTGCTGCCATAGCAAGATATTTTGCCTCTACATTAGATCTAGCAACTATGTTTTACTTGCTTCTCCATGAGATAAAGTTTCCTATGATAAGAACACAATATCCAGAAATGAATCTTCTATCCTATGGTGATTCTACCTAAGAGAAAAGGAACTTGTTACCAAACATATGATCAGACACACCTGAGTCAAGAATCCAAGGTCCAAGGGAGGAGGATTGAGAAACAAAGGCTGCAGGATTACTAGACTGTGCAATAGCGGTGGTAGGTTGTGTATGATGCACAACTGCCTTGTATTGGAGATACTCATTGTAGGCATCAATATAAATTGAAAACTCACCAGCTGATCCTAGAAATGACTTGAGCAATATTAGCGGTCTTGGGTTGTTGTTGTGCCTTTGTACTACAATCTGCCTCAATAAGGCCATACCATTAACGAAAGTTGTAATGAGGGCATTGACCACGATAGCCACCATGATTTTCACTTTGTCCACCTCAATTGGTAGAATGGGACTACAAGGCAGACGAATTTGTCGAAAGTTTAGGACATTGCCCAAACATGTAAGGAATTGAGAGGCGAAGTAATTGTTCACTAAAGATGTCATAAGATGGAACAATATATTTCGATAATATTTGATTGCAAGCAAAGTCAAACCCAGGAGGAAGTCCAGCAAGTGCAAAAACCATAAAAACATTCCACGTCGTTCAACATGTTTTTCTGCATCATTAGTGAAAGGCACGAGTGCATCAAAAATCATCAATTAAAGAAATCGATCTTACCAATATAGGTTTCTATATCATGGTCTTCAAGCTTTATAGAAATAAGGTTGGAGACAACGTTGTAAAGGCAATGAATGTCATTGGACAAAACTCTCTTGGCTTTGGGAACCAGAGAAATCTACACAAAGAGGCATCAATTTGCTTCCATCAAGCATGATCAGTGCTAGAAATATCTTTGTCTTGTTTTGTCAAGTGGTCATCATGACCTTGACCCTAGAACCACAACTGAACAACAGCAGCCCAGGAGCTTGGTCAGTTTTTTGCATGGAATCAAGGAAACAGTGGTATAAGTCACTACAGTAGCAGGATTTGAGTGGTATGGTACTTGTCAGAAGCCTGAGAAAATGAACCTAAACAAGGGGTGCCTGGGTGTGAGGTAAAAGGTAGAGGGCATGTCAACAAGTAGGTCATCGGGAAATTTGTTATGGGCGTCAAGTAAGTCTCAGGAAATTTCTTATTGGCACGTGTAATGCACACACCAAAAAGAAGCTATGCATGTGGGCAAGTGAGGCAGTAGAACAGAGTTGTGAACAAAGCATGGTGGTCACTGGCGGAGGCGGTTCTAGTCACAGCAGTCATTAGAGGAAAAGAACAGAGTAAAAGGGCAAGCCATGGCCACAAGTACTATTTAGCCAAGACAAGGAATTGAAAAAAAACCTAAACTAATGACAGCATATAAGAAAATGTTATCGGAATGCTATGTGTCTAATGCAAACCATATCTGTTTATACCAAGTTGCAGAATCAAATACAGTCAATTCTTGCCTAATAATTAGGAATCAATGATCCTAATGTCCTGGAATTTGTATAAACTAATGACTAACAATCTTGTAACAGCTAATGGCAAATTACATTCTAACACTTATTATTAAATAAAAACAAGTAATATATCAAATCTATTACCTCCAAGTGATCAAATCAAGGTTTGATGAATAGTAGCAAGGAAACAATAATTTCAAATACAAATATGAGGAATTCATTATAACAAAATGTATGGATTTTCCTTTACCTGTATCTCATCAAAGCACAAAATGCTAGCTCCTTTTTCACTCTCTTCTCCATCTAGGAAAAATTTATCTGCTACAGTTAGAAGAATATTCTTTATTTGTATCTCTTGCTTGTATCTTTCCTCAGCAGCCAACCACTCTTTAGCTTTCATGTCAAACGGAAGACTCATAATCCAACCAGCAACAGTCGATTGCAAAGGCTTCTCTTCTATTTGGCTCTTCCATATCTTGTGCATATGTGCATTAATTCTAAGCATGGCCTACATATTAGTGGAGGAACTGCTTTCAGTACCATGTTCATAATAATTATCAATGCTCTGAGAAAAGTAAAATGGTGCATACATTCCAGAAAGCAACATATAAGACATCTACATCAATATGACCATAAGCTCAAAAGTATAGTAAAAGACTCACCTCATGAAAGTGATACCTTCTTCGATGTTTTACAATTCCTTTAGTAGCACTATAAAACATGTCCATCAACATCGTCTTCCCTTCAACATTAGAAGTGAAACCACATAGATAGAGAAGAATTAGACATTGTGTATATATATATATATATATATATATATTTATGATAATTAGGAAATTATTTGTTGTTGCTAGATATCCTTAATTACGGTAGTTTAGCAATTCAAGGATCTACATAGTTAATTATTTCCTCCGTAGTTATTACCTAAGCTATATGATGATGTGGATAAATAGTCGGTTCGATATAATAAGTATAGACATATTTTGTTTTTAGTACAATAAGAAAAAGAGCATTCTTAGTATAAAAACTATAATTTCATTAGTTTTGTTTGAACTTCATTAATGGTAGAGGTAGTTGAGCACATGCTTGGTCATCACTAATTGCTACGTGTGTTTATTAAAGGGATAATTAATGTTAATAAGCAATTAACCATGAAGGTGGTTATTGAGGATTTTAAATTTACAAAGCAAAATGCAAAGGACAAAAGGCTTCCTTCAAGGTTAATTGCATATTAATGTCAATTTTTCCTTTATTAAACACATGTGGCAATTACTAAGGACCATATACGTGCTTAATTACCTCAACTATTAACAAAGTTCAAACAAAATTGACTGATTAAGGTTTTTGCGCTAAGACTGTTCTTTTTTCTTTCTTATTGTACTAAAAAGGAAATATGTCGATACTTGTTGTGTTGAACCATCTATATACCCTAATAATATACTCCAAGTTGTACATTGACACAAATTCAATCATGTCCCTTGCTTTTTTTTCTACTCAACTCAACATGATACCTAGAGCTTAATAGAGACAAGGCTATATCATGCCTTCTAGGTGAGCTCATTGTCGATCAATGTCTTTCTTTGGAAACTGTCTCTTAGGTTTCTACGCAGGACCACTATCACGCTCTATTATCGACATTGTTTTCCCTTTGTTTTAGTCTCGATGTTGTTGTCATCTCGATGCGAACTCTTGGAGTAACTATTGAAAAATACTCTTGAATGGAGTAATTATAAAAATTTGAGGGTCCTTGAGGTGATGACCTAACCAAATATAGACAACGTATGGAGGCTGGCTAGGATCCTTGAGGGTCTCTTGGCAGACTTCTTGAATGCTCCAAGAAGGCAAGGGAAAGAGAGGCCACTTAGGAAAACTCAACTAAGTAAGCAAAACTCGCAAAAAACATACAAAAGGTTACTCAAGTGCTCAAATGTATATTCAACTCAAAGGTGATTTTACAAGGCAAGTATGGCCTCTTTTTATAGAAAAGGAGTCATATCCTATCTACTCTAAATGGAAATGTGGGACTTTGTTTTACATAGGCACCTAGGGTTAGCTATTCTATCATAGGTTAGCCTTATTCTAATATCCAAACATACTAACCTGTGTCCTTTTAAGCTATTTTTTTTCATATGAGAGGCTTTCTTCTATTTTATTTACATTTTTATATTCTTTAACTTGTATTCTTAATATTTCTTCACCAATCTCTTCTTTAATTGAAGACTCCATTCTCATAATCACACCAGTTCGTCACACCCCTTCCTCTTTCACGGAAGTTGTCATTCTCAAGTTTCGTTGAAGAAAATAAGGTCGAATATAATTGATGAAGATCACAAAGAAAGTGACAAGGTTGAAAATAATAAAAGGCATGGGAGTGGGAGGGAGTTCAAGCAACTATAAATCAAATGATTAAAAAAGGCTATAAAGAAGTTGATGCTCAAATTACCAAATTCTTTTACGCAAGTGTCATTCTATTCAATGTAACTAAAAATATAGCCTTTGCAAAAATGTAAGATGATTGGGAAATATGGAGTTGGTTATAAACCTCCATCTTATCATGACATCAAAAGCTCCTAAAACAAGTAGTGAATATCCTTCAAGAGTTTAGAGATAGGTGGAAGAGAACAAGTTGCACAATTATGTCTGGTGGGTAGACAAATGAAAAAAAAAGGCGTTCTATTTGTAAGTTTTTGGTGATTAGTACTAAAGGGACTATGTTTCTTTATTCATTGGACACCTCATGACACAGAAAGTAAAACAAAAAAAGAAAATTAATTTGCAACTTATTAATTTATATAGTACAAGAGGATCTTTTTCAAATTAAACTCTTACGAGTTTACAAGTGTACAAAATTCCCATAAGTTTACATAGATTCTCAAGTTTGATAACTTTGGTTTGATTAATTGACTTTTTAAGAGATAGAGGTAAATTTGCATGCAAATCTTGGTTGTTTGTTAATGGTACTTATGCATCAATACTTAAAAAGGTTTCCCTTAGGCTAATTCGGAAACCGTGTTCATCATCATGTGGAAGAAGTGGAGCAATTACTCTCTTACCCATTCTACAAAAAGAAGCAAGATGATATATTATAGGGAAAAAGATTGAGCTTTTGTTCAATGAAATTTTCATCTTCTTTCAAGAATTCTCTTCAATATCATTAGCAAAAATAAATGATGGACATTGCAGGAGATGAATTTGAACCACTTGATAAGTATGGAATTGTAGAAGTTGCTACATTATCCCTTGCCGAGATGCAGCTAGAGACTAGATTTAGGCCTTACATAGATTGGCAAGGTGTTCTCTTGGATTTTTTTTATTCAATGATGATGCCTCGTAGTGTTTTCTGGAGACTCACTATCATATTAGAAATTGTAAAGCCTTTTTAATAACTTGTTTTAAGGAGAATATATGAATCTTAATTCTCAAATTAGACTTTCATACAGGTGGTCACGTTTAATGTGTTGTGTGTGCAGTCTCCGGATGTCTTATATTTTAGACATCAGCTGTAATAATGTGTGTATCAAAGTCCATAATTAATATTTAGAAATCAAATCAGGCTGATGTATGTTTGCATCATAGGTAAGCATAACAGTCCAAAAGAAGAAAAGTAGAAGGTAAATACCACTGCCAACACTGCCATATATATAAAGTCCTTTAGGAGCTGGAGGAGCAGTTGGACGACGACCAACTAGTGAATCCAACTTCTTCTCACGTTTAAGATACGATACCCATTTCCCCACCCCTGGCTCCATATTCGCAGGTCTTTTCCTGAATCACCAAAAAGGACATGTAGCTTCAATAGATGTCACAATACAAGTAGCTTCAATCACAAAATACATCCAAACCAAGGTAGAAAAATGAAACAAAATTCGCAGTAATCAAACAGAAGCCGAATTTGAAATTACTACTATCAATGAAAATCCATAGAAACAGTGAAATAACATCGTCTCAAGCCTCCAGTTTAATCAAGAGCATATTAAATTAACCCAGAACTCACCTGGATGCCCATCTTTCTGTAAGCTTATTGTTCAACCGCTTCCACCAGTCCTCATCCTTCTGGTGCACCTCAACTTCCTCCATAAGAAGTCTCCGCCGCTCATTCTCCCGCTGCTTCTCCCAATTAGCTAGATTCACCTACCAACAGTGAGGACAAATTCAAAAACCGTACACAAACACAAAAACCAAGCAGTGCAAATAAATTAAAAAAAAAATGCTGGTTAGTGCAACAAAGGAACAAGTAACAGAACATCCAATTCCAGTTATACATGATACTCCTTCATATCTTTCTCATACTGCTCCAACCTTGCAAGCAAACTCTCAAGCTCCGAAGCAACACTCTCTTGGTAAGGATCATGCTGCAACTTCCCCTGATCAACTAGACTTCTGTACTGCACAAGCGGCCCTAGAAAACAACAATTCCGCGCAGAAACCAACGAATCGCGAATTCCATTCAAAAGTTGAAAAAACAAAGTTAATAACGATTAATTCCTAAACTCAAATTACAACAGAAAGTGGATGATTATGCTAATGAAATTGAATTGAAAATGTGAATAGAGATTAACCTGCACGGTTCTGACGATACGGTTCATCACAATACGAGCGAAGCGCAATGAGGCGGAACTTGGAGGCAGGGCTTGAAAACAAAAGGAGTTGTTTCGATTTGGAGAGAAGATTCCAGATTCTTCTCATTTTTTCGGAGTGGTTTTGTTTTCAAAAGTGAATGAACTTCTTCACTTGCATTTGTTGGTTGGTTGGTTTGGGTTTTGTTTTGAGAAGAAAGAGAGAACGTGTATGTGAGTGACGTGGCTGCTTCCCTCGCCACAAGAACAAACTAAAGTGAAAAGTGACGTGGCTACTTCCATGATCTCGGAAGGAGCTTCCGTGAAAAGTTTTCCAACAACACGCTCCTTGTCCTATCACTTCTGTTATCCATGAAGGTTCTGACCTAATTGTGCCTTGCGCAGTACAAAATCTGCGACTTGGAATTGTCTTATTGTAACCCACTTTTAGTCACCCTTATAATGCTTCTCCTCTTATTCCACTGTTTTCCCTCAATTCTTCATTCATATCTAAGTTTCCGGAAGCTTCTTTCTGTACCTTCATGACTTCCTTCTGCATCCGTATCTCTATATTTTGAAATATTGAAAATACAATTTTGTACAATTTAAAATATAAATTTTTTATATTTAAATTATGATTATATAATTTAAGATATATTTTTTTTTCTATTTTAAATTTTATAATCTAAAATAAAACATTTGTAATATAAGAAAAAGTTATATTTCATATTATATAATCTACGATATAGTATAATCCAAAATTCAAAAAATTTAAAGAATATAAGATTTATTTAATTTTTTCATTAAGAGTATAAAGGAGAATTTGTTGTAATTATGGAAGTGCAGAAAGAAAGTGTGGAGGAGCAGAAAGAATGCGTCCCTCCAATGTCACTCTCTGATTCCGTGGTAGAGAAGCTTTTTACTTGCATTGTGGGTTGATTCAATTCAATGGGAATCATGCATTCATTCCATATAGCAATTGGAAAGAGTCTTGTATTGTGAATTGTTACATGGTGTGGTAAGAGCATAGGACCTTGTGCTTTGTCAGGTTAAGATCCCTTCGTGTTCTGTAATCTCTTCTTAATCTTCCTCAATATTGTCTTATTAGCTGCTTGTGCCTACTCTCTCATTTGAGGTGTTCTACCAACGAGAAGACTTGTTTAACGCCTAGGTTTAGGCACATTTGTCTTACTGAACTGTTTGTAAGTTGAGTGTGGCTGTCAGATATTAACATCCTTGGCACCCTAAAAGAAGAGATCATGTTCTTCCAAATAAAGCTCGTAACCTTCAAGGTGGTTATGACTACCCTGGTTACATTTCTTAAAATCACGGATGACTTATGGCCGAAACAGGTAAACAGGTCAACCAGGCCTCAAAAATCTAAAAGAAATTTAATGTGTTTAGATTTGAAAGTTTCAAAAAAATTTAATACTAATATATTATTATAAAATAAAAAATATTTAATTTTAAAATTATATTAATAAAATTTTAATTAAAATTTTAAATATTTTAACTGATTTTAAGTTTATATTAGTATTATAAATATTATTTAATAATTTTAAATTTATATTGGTACAATAAATACTATAATAAAATAATATTTTTGAAACTTTTTTATAATAAATTAATAATATTTAAAAAAGATTGAACAGTCAAGGAATCTTAGGTGTTCAAACTTTTTAATTTATCTCTTTCCTATATTACAAGGGATTGATATCATCTCTTTATATGTTAGACTTTGTCACTTCTCTCTTTCTTTCTTAACTTATCTCCTTTCTTTCTCTATCTCTTTGTTATTGTTATCATCTCTTTATATGTTAGACTCTGTCACTTCTCTCCTTCTTTCTTCACTTATCTCCTTTCTTCCTCTATCTCTTTGCTCCTTCTATAATATTATTTCTTCCACTTCTCTCCTTCTTTCTTCACTTATCTCTTTTCTTCCTCGGTCTCTTTGTTCCTTCCATAATATTATTTCAACTTTTTCAAATTTCTTTCATTTCATATTTCTATACTGTGCATTTATGTGCTTGTCTTTATTTGGAGACTTTGAGAAACAGTAGATTGATTGAAGAGTTTGTATTAACTTTTTGCTCCTTATTAGGTAAATAATATGAGATTGATCAATTTATCTCAATTTTTTTTATTTTTCATTATTGTTTAATTAATTTTAAAATAATTATTTTTTATTATTGTTTAATTAATTTAAAAATAATTTGTGTATATTAAGGCTTTGTTTAGTTAGGAGAGTGGATTTGAAGAGATGGATTTGAAGAGATTTGAAAGTTTGGGATTTGAAGAGATTTGAAAGTTTGGGAATGATTTGATAGATGTTATAGATTTGTTTTTATTTTTTTAATTGATATATCTATGAAATTACTAATTAACCCTTTTGAAATAAGATGGTAAAAAATTAAAATAAATTGGATTAAATTGATTTTAATATAAAAAACATTACTAAAATTATTTAAAAACATTTAAAACATATCTTCTAAATTATTTAAAATTAAACATAAATCCTAAATAATGCAATAAAATCACAAATTTATTATTCTATTAAAATATACAATTTAGTCTAAATCATAATTAACTGAAATCTGTAAAAAAAAAAAAAAAAATCCTTCAATCTAAACTACTTTTTTTTTATTGAAATTTACTGCTATTGTTGTAAGTATAAATTATTTTTACATTTTACTTAAATTGAAACTTTTAAAATTATTAGTCTAAATAAAAATAGTTTGCAATGTTTTTTAAATTTACTTTTTTTTTATTAATTCTCTTACTTAAAAAGTTAAATGTTTTTTTTACTATATTTTTAAGAGATTAAATGCGAATTTTTTGGATTCTTATTTTTTCTATAAAAATATTAATAAGTTATAATAAAAAGTATATAAACAGTCTACTTAAATTGATTAAAACAAATGAAAGGTATACTTAAATTTGAAATAAAGAATATTAATAGATAAAATTTAATTAAAAGTAATTATTCAAAATTAAATACTCTTATTAACATATATATGATTATCATTAAATGTTATATGTTTATAAGTGTATTTCCTAATTTCCACCTCATTGAGGGCTATTTCCTAATTTCAAGTTTCATCTCTTCAAATCCCTTCACATGATAGAAGATGTCATCCTGCAAATCCTTCCTCATGCACTACGAGAATTTAAAGGACATACCAAAGGACAGGACATAAAAGATAATATTATAATAGAAAACTTAATGATTAAGTTTATTGTTTTCATCAGGTTTTATCTTTTTAACTTAGACTTATTTTATATATTTATAAGTTTATTCAGTGTGATATATATTATAATTTTTAATTTTATATAAAAATATACAAATATGACAACTATAAAATTTGAATCAGGTTATTCAAAACTTCAGAAAAAAAAAAGAGTTGAACTTTTTGTTGAATCACAAAAAGGAACTATAGATAAATTTATAAAAATAAACAAAAAAAATGAATTGACAAAGATTAAACGGATTAACTTTATGGATTAGCTTTATTATCTATTGAAAAAAAACTTTATTATCTATTGAAAAAGATTTTTTAATTATGATAATTTAATAGATAATTTTGCATCACAAAAAGCTTGAAAAAGAAATTTTAGATAAAAATATTATAATTTTAAGTATTTATTAATTTAAAAAAGGCCTATTTTTTTATTCATTTTAGGCCATTTAAAATCTTGAGTCGTCACTGCTTAAGATTAACAGTTTTCTCTCAAGGTTGCCAATATTAGCTAGCCTTGACCAACCAATGTGACAAAGCTCACCCATTACATGACTTCCACACATGCCTTCATGTAATTCCTCCATTATATTAAAGCATATGAAGGGAGTCACAAAATGGCAGAGTTTAAGATGGGACGAAAATAACCATATTAATGTCCAAAATTGGGCACTTTTTTTTAGGTTTTTTTTCCATTTTGGTATACTTTTTCATATTAATGTCCAAAATGGGTAAAAAAATATTTTTATTTATTAAAATGGATAAATTCTATCAGCTAGATAGACATGATTTTAAACTGGTTAAGCAAAAGTGACATATTGATTATTTCAATAAAAAACATTAATTAAAATGGTTTCTCTTTCTGAAATCATTTTTTAATTATTTGACACTATATTTATTACTTTAACAATTCACAAAAGAAATTAATAATAATAATAATAATTACATAATAATAATAATTAAAAAAATTATAACAAGAAAATTAAGACATACAAATTTATTTTAAATTAAAACAAAATAACATAATGATGATAATAATAATAATAAGAATTCATATGAATTTAATTTAAATAATAATAATAATTTTAATTAAATTCATACAAATTTAATTTAAATAATAATAATAATTATTGAAACAATAATTATAATTAAATTCATACAAACTAAATTAAAATAATAATAATATATAATATTTAGAGATAATAATGATAATAATAATATAATAATTTTTTTAAAAAATAATAATAATAATATTTTAATAAATTTAATTAAAATAATAACAATAATAATGATTGTTATGATAATAATAATATAAAAATTTTTATAAATATAAAAAATAATATTTAATAATATAATATTAACTATTCATTAATAATAAATAAATTTAATAATAATTATTATTATTATTTAAATTAAATTTATATAAATTTAATTAAAATTATACTTTTTTTGTCTCATATTTTATTTTTATCCGTTGGTACCATTTTTATATTCCTATATTCCTAGCGATTCGCCTCCTTAACGTTTTTGTTGTAGTTCAGCATTGCCCCTTTACAGTTCTTCATGTGCCCTTATCATTTCTTCCACATGTTGTCTGCTCAGCCTCCCCCGCAGTCTTTCTCGCTCAGCCCATGCCTCCACCATAATCTTTCTCTTTCTCCTTCAGCCTCTGCTTGATTCTCTCCCTTTCTTCCTGTGCTTCTTCAGTCCTTTTTTCTCACCTCTGCATTTTCCTTATGCAAATCCTCTACAATGGTTAGTATTTGTTTTAGTGTGAGAGGGATTTTCGTCCTCTATATGTGCAACTTGTCATTGACTCCTCATTATTTATTGTTTTATTTTTTTTCTTCATTTTTAGTGGTGGTAGAACAAGTTGTACATGTATGTGAACTTCAAATATTCTGACCAGAAATATCGGTATTCCTAGCCAAAACATTCGATGATCTTTTTCTTTGACCATTTCCTCTGTTTTAACTAATTTATTACTTCTAGGCTTAAGTTCTCCTCCATACATATTTGGTGATGATTATGTCTTTATTTAAATTATATTATTTGTAATTAATGTCGAATAATTTGATTTGTTTTCCTTTTAAATGTTCTTGCCAGATAAGATAATATAGGTGTAGGTATTAATTCAGTGAAGGAAATATTTGATGTATTATATGATGACATATTAGAAAATATTAGATATTGTATTAACTTGGTCATATGTTTCTATAGTCTTTTAGAATCATCATCAAATATATCTTTTATGTACCTTTCAATTTTTCACCGAATATATGATCAAGGTGTAATTTCTTGCTGAGAAATCGTTTGTCTTTTATACGAGAAAAAGAGGCCTCATACATAATTGGATCAGTCCCATGGTTGGCTGAATCGGGTTCATGAGTTAAATATTTCAAGATGAAGATGAAAGGGAATCTCAAATTGAGAAGTCCAAATCAGAGGTAGCTCTGAAGCATTGTTTGAAAATAATTTTTATGTCAATAATTCATTGTTTGATTTAATATTTCCTCTAACTTATATCTATACGACACTGTCAGCTAAAGAATAGTCGACGACTTAGGGAATTGTCTCAAGTTGAACTTACTGTAATTAAAATAAGATCAACTCATTCTAGCTTTAAACCTATCGGAGTTCGTGATAAAGTGTTCTTTTAATTGAATCTGAAAACAGTAACAAACAAGTGAGGCACAAGTTTTGGGGAAAATGAAAATTGGTTTGAGTATTCCTACTGATAAACAAGGATACTCTCATAGGTAAGTTGCTCGGTTCATCGAAGCCCTAACTAAAACGATTCTTTCAAATTGTTTAAAATATACGGACTAAATCCGTACAAGTAATATTTTAAATAATTTAAAGTATATGATTAAATTGTTTAAATCGTTTAAAATAACTTTAGTTAAATATGTTTAATTGAATTGACGTGCTTTATTTTGTTGTTATAATTCTATTTATATTTAATTCCCTATTCATGCATGTATTGAAAAAACTTTATTTTTATTTGAAATTTAATACAAATAAGTAAATTAATTATTTATATTAAATTTTGACTATCCAATTCAACATTTTATTGAACAGTTTGAAAAAATTATTTATCATATATTACAATGCACAAATTAAATTTAACTTTTTCAAACGAGCTTCAATCGAATCAAGCATGACCTAGCCCTTTATCAATTACTAGTTAATAATACTTATTCTAATTGATCCTGATTCATTCTGATTGGTTCTAATTAATCTCAATCAACTATGGAATAGTAATTCGTGATTCTAAATGTACAAAATCACTATGGGTAATTATAAGGTTTAAATGAAAATATCCTATAAATATGACTTAGGGTTACCGGGAGTATCATCTATCTCATTATTCTCTTGCTCGTATATGTTTAAACATCTTCCTTTTTGCACTCTTACTTGAGCGTCAAAAAATCTTCTACAGGTGCAACCCTATTCAGTTCAACGCTACCAGCTCGGTTGTTCTTATCTCCACTACGGACAACCTGCACTTGGGTTAGGTAAGAACATTTGAAGCCCGTCGTGGGGCCCTGATAAAACTTTTCCCAAGACCGTTATTTAGGATAGATGGATCCAACACTACTAGAAGCTCTTTAGAAGCACGTTGAGGGAGTCGTCCAAAACAGAGTGGAAACTGTGAAGGCAACTCTCTAGGAGAGTGAGGCCAACGTGTATAATGCCTTCAACTATGCTCGTGAGGAGATGGTTGCTTGAATCCACAATTAGCAGAGAAACCATGACAAGGATATACGGGCTCTCTATGATCAGATGATGGCACTCTATCAAGAGATGGAGCAACTGTTCACTAACATCCACGCTCGTCACTCCCCTCGCTGGAATGGACGTACCACGGAGAAAGATTCATAGTAAACACCAACCTGGAGTCAAACACCTACCTGGAGTTAAACAGCTACGCAGACTCGGTCGAAATGATCTGGCAAGGTTGGAACTCCAGGACGAGACCAAGTACCCAGAGGAGAGGTCGGTAGGATCCCCTGAGGTACTACCACCATATGCCCTTCGGGGAGGTGACCCCACCCCCGATGAGGGACGACAGGGAGGCTCACATAAGCGGATTTCACCCTTTCACTCCCGAGGTGATGCAGGTTCGACTGTCATCCAAGTGGAAGTGATGGACTGTTAAGACCTACGATGGAAGCTTCGATTTTGGAAGGATGCGACTAGGTCACGGCGGTCGCCGACTTCGGCTCAGACCTTCTTGAAGTCCACTTCCTTCCCCATAATCTCTGAAAAATATATCATCAGATGAAATGTGTAAACATTAGAACTTCTAATATTTGCAAAACAAATCATATCTAGAAACAAAGCAGCAGGGTCCTCGACAAAGGAAAGATTGAGGAGTGCCCGGCTACTTATAGGGCGAGGAATCTGTCTAATGGTATTTACGGCCTCCCTCTCCTCGGGGGTGAGTAGGTACTCGACTCTTGACTTAAACCTTGTAGGAATTTGCAATATAATGAGAACCGAGGTGTGAAGTCAAGGTGGAATAAGAGGTGTTTCCCCATATCTTTAGAATGACATTGAAGTTTAAAGAATTTTGTTTTGAAGTATTTATAGGAGGAGCTATACAAAGTAAAGAGGAGGCTGCCATACGCAACAATCAGAGAGACCCAACCAACCGACTTGCGAATTTAACTTGGTAAAAGTACATAAAAATGTTTATTAGGGGTTCAAGGTTAAATTGCCGACACAATATCTCAAAACACTTTAAGAACGCCCAACTGTTGGGATACAACTGACTCAAGGTTCATGGTCGTCAACATTCCCACCTCAAAGTCGGTGAGTGGAAAGCTTATGTCATATTCCTTGAAGAGAAACTTGTATACATATTTGAAGTCATAGCTATTCGGTTTAGGTTTCATGTACACTCTTTCATCTGATTTACAATGCCTAGCTACGACATAGGCAGTGACCGACTCATCACAGACATTAAACATCGTTACAAAGTCATCCACTTTCTTTTTCGTATTGTACTCGAAATGTATTGAGCCACTTCACCAAATACCCAGAAGTACTTCAGATCAACAGTACCTTTGAATGTAACTGAGAAAGTGTTTGAAGGTAACTGAGAATGTGAAAAGCTTTTTTGAAAGGGGTTTCGCATTTTCGGTAACGTATACCAAATCCACTTGATCCAAGGGCCCCTGTCGAGCCAAGTATGCTAGGGAGTACGTGGCGTCATTTGGGGAAAGATAGAAATACGTCCCATCAAAGCCATGTCATGCCTTTTCCTTTGCCTCATTTAATACAAGTGATGATTACTCCTCCTCCAAGTCTAAAAAAACGTCCTACAAATACTTTATAGCTCCAAGCGAAGAATGCCTTATTCAAATAAAAAGGTAGGCCGAGGTGGGATCGTCGCGGTCATCCACACTGCAAGGTATGTCGAGACGAGTTTATCTCGGCCATCAACATGGTTCACTTGTTAGAATCACGAACTTGGGGGGCTTGTGTACCTACCTAGTAATAAGGTCAGGTTCAACTGAATCTAGTAATAAACCCACTATTAACTACCAGTTAATAGTACTTATTATAATTGATCTTGATTCAGTCTGATTGGTATGAGTTAACCTCAATTGACTACAGAATAATTCGTGATTCTAAACATACAACATCATTATGGATAATTATACGATTTAAATGACAAAGTCCTTTAAATATGACCTAATGTTATAGGGATTGTCATCTATCTTATTATTCTCTTGCTTATATTTTTAAACACCTTTTTTACACTTTTACCGACTTGATCATCGGAGAGTCTTCTACATATAGACCTCCATTCGGTTTAACCTACTAGCTCGGTTGCTGTTATCTCCACTACGGACCACCTACACTCGGGTAAAGTAAGAACAACTTTAATTTTGATGGAATTTTAATTTAAACCATTTATTTTATTCTGTCCGGATGAATACTTTGGGTAGTGCATATTTGATTGTTGAGACTTCTTTTTATTTAATAACGCAGACAAGATCTTGACTTAGTCGTTTGATAGATACATAAACTTGCAATTGGAATTAGTATTGGTTAAACTTGAATAACTTGGTTTGCATGTTGCTCTATAAATTACCATATATACCACACATAAATAAACACACTTTGGTTCCATAAAACACCTTCCTCTTCAATGGCAAATCAAGTCACAGTTATCAACCTTTCCTACTGTGCTCCTCACTCTATCACTCTACAAATTAATATTGGGAAAGGAGCCACTTACAATGAAAAGGACCATAGTCTCTTTTATATTGACGATACTTTTTTCTCACTTCACAACCGTCATATCTTGTATGATGGTACAAAAAACCCCATCGTATGATGGTACAAAAAACCCCATCGTCACTGTATACGATAAGGTTATAATCATTCTCAAGTTAATTAGCTTTATTAGTTTAATATTCACCCAGCTTCAAAAATAATCTCTGGTTAGATTTTTCATTCTAGCCACTAAACTAACCATGTTGTTCTTATTTTTAACTTCCATGCAGATTATGACGTTGCATGTGAGATGCAAAGTTTTCAAGGGTGAAAGCAATAAGTCATCTGAATTGCTATTTTCGGTGAAGGAAATCGATAACTCATCAAAGATCCCGAATGGGATTACTAAATTAAACGTGTTCCTCGCAAGCAACAAGAAAGAAGAAAAAACTGACTTTCGAGTCATCATTTATGGAAGCAAAAGGTCATGCACTGTTTATGCCGGTGAATCTTCTATCTTAGCCAAAGTATAACCACTAACTTAGTATATCTCTTTATATATATTAGTAATTCTTACAAAAATTTAAATATATTATGCTAAGAATATATGCATGTTTCTCTCTTTATTGTAGATGGAGAATAATGGTGGATTCAATGTCTTGGTCTATCCCAATATGGATTACGCATTTATGGTGACACTACTTATGATTGTTAATGATTTGGATTGTTCTGATGCCGAGTACAAGGATAATACACATAATATCATTGGTACCATAGGAAAGATTACAACTTCATCGTTTGAATCAAGTCAATAAATAACTATATTGTATAAGAAAATGTAAGTGAGGAAATAAATTTCGGATCCTCCCTAATCTACTTATATAGATGTGTGTTGCATTATATTGTATATTGTTGTATTATATTATATATGACTATTTTTATTATCTTATATCAATGCTAGCAAAGTTATTGATACCTTATAATAGATCCGAATGTGTGGGACAAGTTTTTTACTTGTGTCTCCTAATAACAAAACCAACTAAACAAAAAAGTATTCATCGATAGGAAAAACTTATCATAAAGTTATTCATATAAACCATTACTAAGAGGTGTTGATACGTGAATAACTTTATCCAGGAATTATTTTTGAATACTCAGTTATAACAAGCTACCCATAAATAAATTTGTGAATGACTTATTCATGAATTAATGTTTTATAATATACCTATGAACTTATTCACGGATAATTTATATATATATATATATATATATATATATATATAAAAGGATAACTTATTCATGGATCCATGCATCAATGATTATTATGAAAAAGATAGATGAACAAAAGATAAAATGAGAAAAAAATATTAGGATAAAAATATTTTCTCTATTTTTCTTTTGTGAAAAAAAATAAATGGTTGAATATATATATATATTATACCTATTATAAGTATAGTTAAAAAGAGAGGAAAACAAAACAAATAATGAATAAAGGTTAGACACCTGTGCAAAAGAAACAACTAAAAGTTAAAAAGTCAAAATAACAGATTTGATAACAATTTGATTATTATAAAGACAAAATAATGAAATTAATATTAATTTCTAGACCTCCTACAAAATGGAGAGTAAGTCATAAGTTTTTTTAAAAGGTAGGACAACCACTCACAAGTAGTTTCCTCTTTTTAGATACATTGTTTGTTAGAAATAACTTTCAAATACATGTCACAAATATGGAAAGTGACATCCTTATGCGTTCATGGTGCCTCTCATTATGAAAAACTACAGTTCTAATGTTGTTTACTTCATGGTGCCTCTCATTATGAAAAACTACAGTTCTAATGTTGTTTACTGAATAATGTCCTTCCATGTGTGGTCTAATAAGGTCAAAAGGAAAGTGTTTATAAGGAATTAATAAGTTTTTTAAAAGGTATGATAACCACCCATAAGTGGTTTCCTCTATTTAGATATGTGGTTCCCTATGAAGGACTTTTGAATACCTATAACAAATCTGAAAAGTAACATCCTCTTTTGTTCATGATGTCTCTCTTTATGAAAAATTACAGTTTTAATGTTGTTTACTGAATAATGTCCTTTCATGTGTGGTCCAATAAGGTCAAAAGGAAAGTGTTTGTAAGGAATTAATGAGTTTTTTAAAAGGTTTGACAACCACCTATAAGTGATTTCCTTGTTTACGTATGTGGTTTCGTTGGGAATGACTTTTTAATAACTGTAACAACTATGCAAAGTAACATCCTATTTCATTCATGGTACCTCTCATTAGGACAAATTACTAATAGTTCTAGTTTTGTTTAAAGAAGTTTGTCCTTCTGGTCCAATAAGTTCTTGTAGGAAATTATGAAGTTGTTTTAAAATGTGTGACAACCACACATAAGCGGTTCTAGTTCTTCTGTTTAGATATGCGATTCACTGGGAGTGACTTTATTCATGGTGTCTCTCATTATGAAAAACTACAATTTTAATGTTGTTCGGAGAAGCATGTCCTTTAATATGTGGTCCAATAAGGTCAAAGACGAAAGACGAAGTGCTTGCAAGAAATTAATAAGCTCTGGCGATCACCCACAATTGGTTTCCTCTATTAAATAATTCTGAATTTTTTTACTGTAATTTATCCTTGAATTTTTCACTAGTAAAAAAATGACATTTCACGGCAGGATATTACCACGGTTAATAGGGAACCGCACTGAAAAGAAGTATGGTGGCATTTTTGAAATTAAGTTTAACGATACTATCGCGGTTGCTGCTAGAACCGTGATGGTAAGACATACAAAATTAAAAAAAGAAAAGAAAAGAGAGATACCACCGCGGTTGTTTCCAGAACCGCGATAGTAGACATAAAATTGAAATTGAAATTTTTCTATAGGGACATACCATCGCGGTTGCCGCCATAACCGCGATGGTATGTGGACTAAATGAAATGAATGAGTATTTCTTCATCCCTCATCTCTCGCTCGCTGTAATTACAAACTCTTCCGCCATTAGATCTACTCTTCCTTCCCCTTCCGGCAAAAGTAATCTTTCCAAGGTATTCTTTCCACTTTATGTTTTCTTCTCTGTTTACTTCTTTCTTCGTTTTCATCCCATTATCATAGTACTCCAAGAACAACATCCTTTTCAGGCATTTCATCAAACATCTTCTCCCAATCCGAACATCCCCATTTCTCACTGCACCAGCCAGCATGGAGTTCCACATGACCACGTCTCTGTAAAGGGAATCTTTCTCAAACACCCTTTGGGAAGAATCAACATCACAACACTCAAAATATGATTGAATGAGAGCATTTCGGAAAAACACGTGGCAAGCATAACCGAGCTTGATGACGTGTGCATGAACTTGAAGACCCACTTTGTCGTTTATGTTGATTTTGGGGTTCTTGGAGCAAGAAGGTGAAGGTGTGCTGGTTAGGGTTGAGAAAACGACGTCCCATTGTGGAGTAGAGAGAAAGAGAGAGAGGGTGAAGAGTTGGCTTTGGCGTGACAGCAGATGAGGACCTTCATGGGGCACTTCAACGTGTACGTGCCGGACCTAGTGTTCTTCGGGGAGTCGTTCATGTCGTGGAGTGAGCGGAGCGAGTCGTTCCAAGCGGAGTGCTTGGTGAAGATGATGGAGACTCATGGGGTGCAGCGAATGAGCCTAGTGGGGATCAGCTACAGTGGGTTTGTAGCGTACAGGGTGGGTGCTCTGTTCCCTGAGATGGTGGAGAAGCTCGTGCTTTGCTGTGCTGGGGTGTGTTTGGAGGAGGTTGACATGCAGAATGGGTTGTTTAGGGTTTCCACTTTGGAAGAGGCTTCAAGCATCTTGTTGCCACAGACACCCAATAAGCTCAGGGAGTTGATGAAGCTTCATGCATCTCTTCCTTGCATTTAATTTTCCAATAAGATACCCTTCAAAATGTGAATCCTGCATTAGCATTCAACTCTGGATGGTTTGTATAGAATCTTTGTGGATTTGTAGATTACTTTCTTTTCTGTATGTAAAGTTTTCTTGAAAATTGATTTTAGTTTTGGAGTTTGATTGTCTTGTGTAATCCTTAACGTAATTAGTGCTTCTCTATGTGAATTTATAAATTTTTTCATTTGTCATTTCAAGTGAAGCAAACAGTTTTGATCAAGGCTCGTGCTAGTATCAAGATCAAATGATTTAGGACTTTAAACCAATTGTATTTACTACTGTGGCAGGTGATGTGTAAAGACTACATTGAAGAAAAGAGAGAATTACTTGAGGCAATATTGAAAGGCAGAAAGCTTTCCGATCTTTCTAAGATCCAACTTGTATTTGGTATTTGGATCTTCCTAAGATCCAACTAGGGACTAAGATTGAGTAGAAGAGAGAGAGTGAGTATCGGAGAGGGAAGGGAACGATGAAGGAGAGAAAACATAAAGAGAGAAAGTGAAGGGTGAAATAGGCATGGCCCCAAACGGACGTACCTCATTCAACATGGCTGCTGTCATTTTTAAAAAACAATGGACATAACAACGCACTTTTTAACAAATAACCGCGATGGTATGTGCGGGCTTTTATTATCGCGGTTGCTTAAGAATTGCGTTGGTATGTTATATTTTTTATCGCGGTTATACAACCGCGATGGTATCTTCAGTACTTTTTATTGCGGTTGGATCAACTGCGGTTTCGGAACCGCGTTTGTAAGCCTTATATAACCGCGATTAAATGTATTTTTTTTAATAGTGTTTCTACAACAAGGTAATATTGCATCCAAATTATTAAGCTCAAGACAAAGACTTGGAATAGAGTAATAAGTGATCGGCAAGGTTCTGATACGTGGTATCTTGTTAAAGGTTTTCAGTGAAAACAAGTATAGTTGATGGTGGAGGTGTTCTGATATGTGGTATCTTGTTAAGGGCAATGACTTGTTCCGAATCAGTGATTGGCAGAAGGGATTGACCCTTAATCCTTTAGCAAAGGCTTTAACGACCATTTCTTCGTTTGTAAGATGTACTCGTACATCTACTTCCTAAAACTGGTTAAGATAACTTCTAAGTGCCTCTATAGTCTACTATTTCATATTATTTCATATCGAACATATATGCAATTCCTGACAGTTCGTGAAACTCTCCATGAACATTTGTGAGAATGTCATGAACGAATCAATAGAATAATTAGAAATTCGGTTGAACAATTAGGAATTCGGTTGATCCATTGAATGACGGCTCCCGCAAATGTTCCAACGAACATCTTGCATCGATGTCCAAATATAAGCATTTGTGTTTGAAAAGCTTTTAGGTGTCATTTATATTTATGATAAGAAAGAGGATGTCTCGAACCATAAACATGATTGGATCGGTTCCATGGTTCGCTCATTCTCCTAAACGTGTCACTAGTACTAATCCATATTGCATCAAGCTTTTTGTCTAACTCCTACACATTTTGTCTACGTCCTACACATTTGTATTATGTCTCCTTATTATAAACACTTATATCATCTTTCCCATTTCTGAAAAAACTTTTCACGTATCATATTCTCCGTAGACAATCGAAAAAAAAAAAAAATAGCTCCCTTCTATCGGGTTCATGAGTTGATTATTTCAAGATAAAAGGGACGTACACTCTCAAATTGAGATATCTAAATTAAAGGTAGCTCTGAAACATTGTTAGAAAAATAATTTTTATCTCAATAATTTATTGTTTGATTTAATATTTCCTCTAACTTATATCTATACGACACTATGTGTCAGTTAAAAAATAGTCGATGACTTAGTGTGTTTTCGAATGTCAATTAGGGAATTGTGTCAAGTTGAACTTAAATTAGAAAAGAACAACTCATTCTAGCTTTAATCCTATCGGAGTTCGTGGTAAAGTGTTCTTTTTATTGAATCTGAAAGCAGTAGCAAACAAGTCAGGCTCAAGTTTTATGGAAAATGAAATTGGTTTGAGTATTCCAACTAAAATACAAACACACTCTCATAGGTAGTTGCTTCGTTAATGGAAACCATCGAAGCCCTAACGAAAACGAGTCTTTCAAATTGTTTAAAATATACGGACTAAATCCGTATAAGTAATATTTTAAATAATTTAAAGTATAAAGTTAAATTGTTTAAATCGTTTAAAATTTTTCTAGTTAAATATGTTTAATTGATGCGCTTTATTTTGTTGTTACAATTTTATTTATATTTAATTTCCTATCCATGCATATATATTGACAAACTTTATTCAACTGTTTGAAACAAATTATTTTTCATCTGTTACAATGCACAGATTAAATTTGACTTTAATTTTGATGGAATTTTAATTTAAAGCATACTTAATTGTGTAGTGCATATTTGATTGAGACGACTTTTAATGCTGACAAGATCTTGACTTAGTCGTGTGACAGATACATAAACTTGCAAACATAAACTTGCAATTGGAATTAGTATAATGGTTAAACTTGAATAACTTGGTTTGCATGTTGCTCTATAAATTGCCATATACCCAACACATGAATAAACACACTTTGGCTCCATAAAACACCTTCCTCTTCAATGGCAAATCAAGTCTCAGTTATCAACCCTTTCTACTGTGCTCCTCACTCTATCACCCTACAAATTAATATTGAGAAATGAGCCACTTACAATGAAAAGGATCATCGTCTCTTTTATAGTGACGATACTTTTTTCACACTTCACAACCGTCGTGTCTTGTATGATGATACACAGAACGCCATTGTCACTCTACACGATAAGGTTATAATCATTATTCTCAAGTTAATTAGTCTTATTAGTTTAATATTCACCCGGCTTGAAAAAAAAAATGTGTGTTAGATTTTCATTTTAGCTACTCAATTAACTATCTTAACTATCCTGTTACATTTAATAGTTTCATATCATTTTAGAGTTATGATCAAGGTAGTTTGAGTTGACGGGAGTTTTGAGGTCTAAAGTGAATAATGCTTTGAATGCGATGATTGATTTAATGTATAATGTTAAAATACTTAACTATGGTGCTTATTTTTAATTTCCATGCAGATAATGATGTCGCATGTGAAATGCAAAGTTTTCATGGGTGAAAGCAGTAAGTCATCTGAATTGCTATTTTCTGTGAAAGAAGTCGATAACTTGTCAAAAATCCCGAGTGGGATTACTAAATTAAATGTGTTCCTTGCAAAGAATAAAGAAGAAAAAAGAAGTGACTTTCGAGTCATCATTTATGGAAGCAAAAGGTCATGCACTGTTTATGCCGGTGAATCTCCTACTATCTTAGCCAAAGTATAACCACTAACTTAGTATATCTCTTTATATATATATTAGTAATTCTTACTAAAATTTAAATATATTATGCTAAAAATATATGCATGTTTCTCTCTTTATTGTAGATGGAGAATAATGGTGGATTCAATGTCTTGGTTTATCCCAATGTGGATTACGCATTTATAGTGACACTACTTATGATTGTTAATGACATTGTTCTGATGCCCTCGAGCCCAAGGATAATACACATAATATCGTTGGTGCCATAGGAAAGTTTACAATTGCATCGATTGTATAAGAAAATGTAAGTGAGGAAATAAATTTCGGGTTCTCTCTAATGTACTTCTATTGATTGATGTCTGCTGTATTATGTTGTATGTGACTATTTCTATTATCTATATTATATCAATGTTAGAAAAGTTATTCATACCTTACAATTGATCTGAAATGTGTGGAACAAAGTTTTTTTTTACTTGTATCTTGTCATAACAAAAGTAATATTAAAAAAATGTGAATTACATACAAAATATTACATATAAACATAAATTCATATATTACATACGGATATAATTTCGTATGTAAAATAGATATTATATATAAAATATTATAGACGAATATTCTGTACGTAAAATACACTTTAAATACAAACATTTATATACAGATTTGATTCTTTATATAAAAACACATTACATGCAAATATTTTTCGTACGTAAAGGTAATAGGTACAAATTTGATTTTTTTTTCACTTATGGATATTTCATTCTACTCTTTCTACATCTATAATAAAAAATACAGATAGGCAGATTACTCCCTCCGAAAGCAACTTCCACCATGACCATCTTACATCCTCATCACAGATTTATATATGGATTTTGAATATTATATACGGATTTCTTTATAATGTAATACACATTTTTTTAGTTGCAACAAAATTTTGTGGGTAAAAAAAAAAAAGTATTTACGGGTAGGAATAACTTATCATAAAGTTAGTTGCATTAACAGTTACAAATAGGTGTTGAAATGTGAATAACTTTACTCACGAATTATTTTTTCAATAACTTAGTTATAACAAGCATGAATAAATTTGTGAATAACTTATTTATGAATTAATATTTTATAATATAATCATAAACTTATTCATGGATAATATATATATATATATATA
>Ga0209489_100450_pt1 | contig 76379 bp, 45 predicted proteins | sample SiratrowhiteBW_FD_187527 | JGI IMG/M metagenome (GOLD analysis project Ga0209489, IMG submission 187527) | Root nodule microbial communities of legume samples collected from California, USA - Siratro white BW (SPAdes) (version 2) | ecosystem: Host-associated > Plants > Roots > Nodule | place...
TATATATATATATAACACCTTTTTTTTGCCTAAAAATACGGTTGCCAGCGCATCCTAAAATATAATAAAAAAATATTTGGTTATGTTATATCCCAATCTCATCCCATATAAATAAATACACATATATATATCACATTGTGAGCATTCACTCTTTATATTAAATATCTTTGAAATTCCAATTTTTATTTTTTTTCTATTATCATTTTGTGTGCTCCGTGTGTTCGTTGAAAAGCTTGTTGCAGAGGACTCTGCACTTCGTCCACTTCACAATCCCGTCCACTTCACAATCATTATGTAACTTTTTGTTTGAAATTTTTCGTTTTACGTTTGTTTTTTACTATGTTGTTTTTGTTAGATTTGCTTTTCATATGATTTTTAATTTATCTGAGTTTTGAAAACATTGTGTTTCTTTGTTTTTTCTGTTGATTTTATTTATTATTGATATTTATGGAAATGAAATAGTTAATAGATGATGGTCATAGGAGTTCACAACACAAACCGCCTACAGTGTCATTTAGAGAAAAACTAGTCAATTTTATTTATTTTTCTTTTGTCTTCAATTTCTTACTTTTTATTTTAAATTTTTACTAACACTATTTTATTATATATATATATATATATATATATATATATATATATATATATATATATATATATATAATAGGCTTTTTCTTGTACTCACAAGCTATCTTCTTCAATTTTTTGTCATTCTCATTTCTAAATTTTTCTTTAAGAAAAAGTAAATTCGAGTGGTCTAAAAATATGTTGTGAAGGATTTGAATATAATAAAAAAGTTAGCTATGAAAAGATTTTTTTTCCAAAAACTTTTCATAGTTTTTTTTTTTCAATTCTATTCAAATTTTCTATTGCAATATCTAAACCACTCAATTTTATTGGAGAAATCTTTAGAAATAAAATAATTAGTATTAGTAGTTGTCAAAATGAAGAAAAAGCTCTTTCCAATAAAAACTAAAAAATAATATTTGATTAGTTTAGATTTTAAAAAAAATATCTAAAACAAAAAAAAGTTAAACTCAACCCATTAAGTTTAAACAAAATAATAATGATTATAACATAATTAAAAAATAAAAACATAAATAATTAAAAAAACAAAAAACAAAAGAAAAAAGAAAAAAAGAAAGAAATAAAAATAGAAAATAAAAACATGAAAAATAAAAAGAAAATATAAAATAAAATAAAAATAAAAAATATAGAAAGTTCTCTCTCAACTCATTCTTTTCTTAACTTCTATCTTGTATCACACTTCCATCTTTTTCTCCATAAATTTTCTCCATCTAATCTATATGAAAAAAGTCAGGGTACGTTCGCTCAGAGGGGTAGGGAACGACGTTTGTAGCAAACCAGTATAGGACCAGAGGCTTTGTTTTCGGAAAAGAGAGAATCTGGTTTGGCTAATGGTAGGTTTGGAGGGAGTGAATCATTCTTCCAGGGATAGGGTCGGACTGTGCTTGGGTGTCATGGTTCTTCATCTCGATGGTGACAAGTCAGTGCAGTTGTCGTGCCGCTTGTGACTTCGGATAGTCGTGGGGAACATCACGGTGGCGTTGGTTAAAGAGAGGAGGAGGTCGCGAAAGAATACACTAGTGCACAAGGAATAATGACCTTTCTAGACTTTTAATTGTACGGTTTCCATGTCTAGTGGCTTTTCACTATGACTTTTTATCTGACCGAATCTAGCTGGCTTTCAAGACGGTGCCCAAACATTGAGTTGTGCTCGTGCCCCTTGATCAACTCTAAAATCCCAACCAATGGTTTTGATTTAACCATCGCCACCTCGTCGTTCTCAGGCAGTGTGGAGGTGCCACCTCTTCTACCATCGTCGCTAGAAACCTCTTTTCTCTGTCACATCTTCCTCTTTCGCGTCAAGCTGGCTGAGCTCTGCACCTCGCTACTCTTTTTCAAACACTTCTCTCTCACTTCATAGTAACCTATCAATCCCAAACCCTACTTTCCCTCTCTTTATGCATGTTAACCACTGCCTCAACGCGACCTTCCACCTCAAGCTCTCCACCAAAAAACCCCAAACACACAGTGTATGCTTAATCCTACCCACAAGTCACTCAAAGAAACACAACCCTTCTCTCTCACTCTCTCCTCCACAAAAACCTTTCTCCACAACACTTAAAACACAATCATCTATTCACTCCCATCTCAATCATCACCCCACCTACTTCCACTCCAATCCCTACCACGAAGTGTTGCCATGCACCTCTACAATAGGGATTGGAGTGGAAGGGGGTGGGGTATTGATTGAGATGAGAGTGAACAGATGATAGTGTTTTTAGTCTTGCGGAGAAAGGTTTTTGTGGAGGTGGGTTTTTTTGGAGGAGGGAGTAAGGGAGAGAGAAGGGTTGTGTTTCTTTGAGTGATTTGCTAGTTGGATTGAGCATGCACTTTGTGTTTGGGAATTTCGGTGGAGAGCTTGAGGTGGAAGGTCGCGTTGAGGCAGTGGTGAATTTGTATAAGAAGGAGAGGGAAAGTAGGGTTTGGGGTTGATAGGTTACTGTAAAGTGAGAGAGAAGTGTTTGAGAAAGAATAGGGAGGTACAGAGCTTAGCCAACCTGACGCAAAAGAGAAAGATGCAGCGGAGAAAAAAGGTTTCCGGTGGCGATGGTCGCAGAGGTGGCACTTCCACACTGTCAGAGAATGACGAGGTGGCAATGGTTAAATCAGAATCGTTAGTTGGGCTTCTAGAAGTTAATCAAGGGGCACAAGCCTAACTCAGTGTTCGAGCGCTGTCTTGAAAGCCAGCTGGAGTTAGACAAATACAAAGACATAGTGAAACAACCATTGGACATGGAAACCATACAATTAAGAGTTCAGAAAGGTTAATATTCCTCATGCACTAGTGTATTCTTCCGCGACCTCCTCCTCTCTTTCACCAACGCCACCGTGATGTTCCCTCATGACTCTCTGAAGTCACAAGCGACACGACAACTAAACCGCCTTGTCACCATCGAGGTGAAGAACCACGACACCCAAGCACAGTCCGACCCTATCCCTGGAAGAATGATTCACTCCCTCCAAACATACCATTAGCCAAACCAAATTCTCTCTTTTCCAAAAACAAAGGCTATAGTTTTATATTGGTTTGTTGCAAACGGCGTTCCCCACCCCCCTAAACGAACGTACCCTGACTTTTTTTTATATAGATTAGATAGAGGCAGTTTGAGAGAAAAAGGTGGAGGTGTAATACGACAAAAGTTGAGAAAAAATGGGTTGAGGGGTTCTCGTGCACGTGCTTTGAGGGAGTAATTGAGATTGAGGAGTTGAGAGATATTTTCTATATTTTTTTAATTTTTATTTTATTTTATTTTTTATTTTTTTACGTTTTTATTTTCTGCTTTTATTTCTTTCTTTTTTCTTTTCTTTTTTCATTTTTTTAAAATTATTTATGTTTTTGTTTTTTTTTAATTATGTTATAATTATTTTTTTTTAACTTAATGGGTTAAGTTTAACTTTTTGTTAGATATTTTTTTTTAAATCTAAATTAATCAAGTATTATTTTTTAATTTTTATTGAAAATAATTTTTTCTTTAATTTTTATTTTTATTTTTATATCGCAGACATAATTTAAAATTTTATCTATCTAGACGAAATCGGATGTTGACAGTAGTGAACTTGTGCAAATGATTCAAAAAGATAATTTTCATATAGTATTTTTTCCTTTTGCAAGGGACCATTGTTATGCATTTCCTGATCTCTTTGAAATCATAATCACTCTGTAAGTTTTTGTTTGAACTGTCTCGTTCTAAGTTTGTTTTTCATTGAAGTAATGCAAATTTTACTTTCTTGTTGGTTATATTTGCTTTTCACACAATTTTTAATCTGTGTGAGTTTGAAAGCCTTGTGATTGTTAGTTTTCCTTTGTTGATTTTTTTTTTTTTATAAAATTCATGTTAGGCATCACTATGAACTTTGCATCTCAGCTAGGCTAACACCTTAAAGATCAGGAATCATATACCATGACATGAAACATATAATTAAAAAGAAAAAAGAAAAGATACAAAGCCATAAGAGGACTAGGCCAAACCTATAAGAAGAAAAGAAGACAAGCACTCCCCAAACCTATAGCAAGAAAAGAAGACCACCTCTGTTGATTTTGTTTATTATTGTTATTCATGAAAATAAAGATGTTTAGAGATAATACTTATATGAGTACATAACACAAACTGCCTAATGTTATTTAAATTTCATTTGCTATATTAAATTTTTATTAAGACTACTTTATTAACAGGAATGAAAAGATATTTTTTAATAAGTTGTTTAGATATTTTGTTATTGTTAGTTAGTGTTATATAATTTAAGCATAATATATGTTTAATATATTTAAATATTTATGTAAATATATATACATATATATATGTATATATATACGTATATGTATATGTATATATATATATATATATATATATGTATATGTATATATACATATACATATACGTATACGTATATGTATATGTACATATACGTGTACGTATACATATACATATACATATATATATTAATCCAAGACTTATAGATTTTCTTATCGTGACAAATTATCTTTTTGAATCTTTCTACCAAGTCTATTTCTAGTGTAAATTGGTGGTCATGTTTATTTTTAATATTTTTTTCAAAGAAATTAAGTTTAAGTGGTCTAAAAAATGTTGTGAGAGATTTAGAATAAAAAAGTCACTAATGAATTTTTTTTTCTCCAAAAACTTTTCATAGTTTCCTCTTCTACTCTATTCAAGTTCTCTATTCCAATGTCTGAAGCATTCAATCATATTATTTTTGGAGAAATCTTTAGTAATAAAATGACCAACTGTTTGCATCGGTAGTGGACTTGGACAAAGGGTTTAAAAATATATTTTTCATAGAGTACTTCTTTCTTTTGTAAGGGACCATTGTTATGCTTTTCCTGATCCTTTTGGGATCACAATCATTCTGTAAGTTTTTGTTTGAACCCTCTCATTCTACGTTTGTCTTTCATAGAAGTAATGTAAATTTTGCTTTCTTTTTGGTTAGATTTGCTTTTCATGCGATTTTTAATCTGTGTGAGTTTGAAAGCTTTTTATTTTTCAGTTTTCCTCTTTGATTTTATTTATTATTGTTATTATGAGAATAAACAGGTGAAGGGATAATACTTATATGAGTTCACAACACAAATCGCCTATGGTGTCGTTTAGAGAATAACCGTAACTGCAATTCATTTTCCTTTTGTCTTCAATTTCTTATTTAAATTTTCATTTTCTATATTATATTTTTACTAAGACTACTTTATTATAATATATATATATATATATATATATATATATATATATATATATATATATATATATATATATATTAACTCATAATTTACTAAGTTTTTGTTTGAACCCTTTCGTTCTACGTTTGTTTTTCATGGAATTAATGCAAATTTTGGTTTCTTATCTTTATTTGGTATGATTACGCTTTGCCAGTGTGATCTCTATGCAATTCGGGGCTAGGAATCTTGTTGGTTAGATTTGCTTCATGTCATTTTCTTTTATTTGAATGTGAAAGTTATTTTCTATGATTTTCAATTTATATGAGTTTGAAAGTATTATTGTTTTTGGTTTTCCCTTGTTGATTTTATTTATTGTCTTTTTTTAATAGGAAGGAAAAGATTATGTTTACATGAGTTCACAACATAAATTGTCTATGGTTTCTTTCAGAACCTTTCTTCTAATCCCACTTCGAGGGTAAATTGGTGGTCTTTTTTTTTTTTATAGAGTTCTCAAAGGATAATGTGTTTGAATGGTCTAGAGAATGTTGTTAAGGATTTAAACATATATTTTATTCATTCTTTAGCCCATTCAAACCTATTATCCCTTGAGAACTCTATAAGGGTTAATGGTAGTTTGGTTGGTTACTTTCCTTATAGTAGGAGGGCCAGACAGGGTGATCCTCTATATCCTTTACTTTCTTGTATTGCTGAAAAGGTCCTCAGTTGGGGATAACCAACCTTATAATAACCAAGCATATTCTTCCGATGGCTAGTCCTTCCCCTCACATGTTTTATATGCTGATGACATTTTTGTATTTTGTGTTAGCACCAATGCTAAGCATGTGATTTGATGAAGTCAATAAAGACCATAGCTTGCTGAAGTTCTGATGGATTGGATCCAGACTATGCTAGATCAATGCCTAGCACGTGAGTTGATGAAGACTGCTTCATGAAGAATCTGTTGGAACCAACCTGGACCAGAATTGTTCAAGTGAATGACTTTGTGCCAACATGAAGATGGTTGGGTGATTCGGTCTTGGTCCTTAGTTGGGTTTGTGTGTTGATATTGGCTTAGTTCTTAATCATTAGTCGCATGGTTCATCATTCTTGGGGTGCTAAGAGATTCACAAATATTTTTATTAAAACTGGTTGTAAGAAAAATAGCCCAAACTAATTTTTGCTGAAAAAGATTTTTCAATCAATTGAATTTTTAAAACAATCGATTGAATGTGACAGTTATTTTTGTTACTACTGGAATCTTTGACTGAGTCAACTAACAGTCAATTCAATCGATTGAATGGTTTGTTCAATTAATTGAACCAGTGACAACTAAGATGTTATAAATCAGAATTGACTATAAAAAGGGATTGTCTCTATCAGTTTCATAACTTTGAGATTTCTGAAATATCCTTTTGAGAATTCCTAAGAGATCACAAGCGTCATTTTTGTGCAAACTGTTTTCGAATTGATTTTCACACAAGAAATCATAAAGATCGTGAATCTTGAAGCACTTCTTGAGTGAGGATCAACTGCTTTGGTTCTGGACCAGAACTAAGCCTTCCATACTTGATCTCAATCCATTTTGTATTGCGAACAGTGTGGTTGATTGATTTGAACTGTATTCTGTTCTTGTTGTATTCAATTACTGGAGTGTAATTGGGCAGTGCTGTGGGTTTCTGTACTGGTGTAACACCAGCTGAAGGGTTCAGTGTGGTGGGTTTACTGCTGGGAGTAGTAAGTACTACGAGGAGCAGTTTGTAACTTGCTGGGAGCAAGGGTGTAAAACTGATCTTAGATCATTTTAGTGGAAATCTTTGTTGGTTTGGGAAAGGACTGGACGTAGCCCTTGTGGAAGGGTGAACCAGGATAAAAATTCTGTGTTCTTGCTTTTCTCCCTACTCTTCTTGATTGTTATTATTCAACTGTTGTTATCATCTGAATTGACTGGATTAAAATCTAATCATCTTGTTGATTGTATTCTGATTCTTGAAGAGTTCAGTAAACTGTTTGATTGAATCTGTAATATTCCGTTGTATATTCTGAACATCTATTTACTGAATTGTTTACTGGACAGTCCAGAACTGTGCAATTAATTGATTTTATAAAGATAATTCATTCTGCTACTTAAATCACTTTCCAGTTATGCAAAAATTTGTAAAGTTCAATTCACCCCCTCTTGAACTCGGTCCAACCTATTTTTTACATTTTGCAGGGCCAACAAACGCTCCCTTACTAGTCTTATGAAGTTTTTACATTCTTACGGTTTAGCTTCGGATTAATGAATAAACACTTCAAAAAGTTATTTTTTTCACTGTCGATGCTTCTCCTAGTTTCCTTTCTAAGATTAAAGATGTGTTATTTTTGTAGGTTCTGCTAAAGCCAGGTTTCTTCAACCTCTTGTAGATAAAGTCAGGTTTAATTTGGCCTCTTGCAAAGGGAAATCTCTTAGCATGATGGGAAGAGTAGAGCTTGTTAACTCTGTGATTTATGGTTCTTTGCAGTTTTTCAGGTTTATAGGTGGCCCTTCAACCTTCTTAAGCTTCTTGACAAATGGGTTAGAAACTTTATCTGGACAAGTGATATAAATAAGCAGGTTTTTGTGATTGTTAATTGGGGTACAATTTGTAATCCTAAGCCTGAAGATAGGCTTCAAGTTGTTAATTTTCAACATGAAAATAAAGCTTATCTTCTAAGATTTGCTTGGGACTTTGCTTACAATTATTGCCCTTAGATTTCCTTAGTGAAGGCTCTGTTTCTTAAATCTAAATATCAAAGAGTTGGGTCCTTCTTTTCTTTCATCATCTGGCCTGGTATTAATGATTGGTATGATGTCATTTTAGAGCACACTTTTTGGACTATTAGGAGAGGTGATAATATTAATTTCTGGAATGATCTTTGGTGCTCTAAGAAATGCATCTCTTTGCTTGTAGGTGTTCCTTATGTTGAAAGCATTAAATTGAAAGCAACTGTGGGTCAAGGATGGAAGGATGGTGGTTCTTGGGAACTTTCTCCTTCTTTTTTAAATATTCAAGGTTTCCATAACTTACGTTATATTTCTCTGGCCTCTTGGGAATATACTCCTAGTTGGATGTTGGAAGATTCTGGTTCTCTCACCCAGAAGGCAGCCAGAAAGTTTTTTAAGGATTCTAATCCTATTTATCAATGGTTCAAACTCAAGAAAGCGTTGTATGGATTAAAGCAAGCACCTTAGTAGTGGTATGAGAGGTTGAGTAACTTTCTTACTTTCTTAAGGCTATGAGAGGGGCAAAACAGATAAGACCTTATTCATTAAGAAAGTATGCAATGATATTATTCTTGTTCAAGTTTATGTTGATGAAATTATATTTGGATTTACTAATTAAAATTTGTGTGAGAAGTTTGTAACAACTATGTAGAGAGAGTTTGAGATGTCCATGATGGGAGAACTCAACTATTTCCTAGGATTGCAGATCAAGCAATTCAAGCATGTAACCTTCCTTAGTCAAGCCAAATACTATAGAGAATTATTAAAGAAATTTGAGATGGAGAACTGCAAGAGGCTGCAACACCAATAGCTATTGGTTGCTACTTGGATATAGATGAGAAAGGAGCAAATGTAAAGCAAACAAAATACAGAGGGCTTATAGGATCACTTCTTGCCAGCAGGCCAGATATCATTTTACAAGGTAGTAAAGAGAATCCTAAAGTATCTCAAAGGAATTGCAGATGTTGGCCTATGGTACCCTAGTGAAGTGTCCTTATACTTAGTTGGTTACTCTAACTCAGATTTTGCAGGCTGCAAACTTGATAGAAAAAGCACAAGTGGAACATGCCACCGACTTGGATCTAGTTTAATATCATGACATAGTAAAAAGCAAGCGTGTGTGACTTTATCAACAGCAGAAACAAAGTACATTGTTGTTGGGAGCTGTTGTGCTCAAAGCCTCTGGATCAAACAACAACTAAGTGTCTTCGGTCTCACTCTTTCTAAAATACCATTACTTAGTGACAATACCAGTGCAATAAACCTAACAAAGATTCCAGTGCAACATTCTAGAACAAAACACATTGAAATACGCCACCACTTCATAAGAGGCCATGTGAATAATGGTGATTCTGTAATTCAATTTATTGCTTCTGAGAATCAAGTATCTGATTTATTTACTAAGCCCCTTAATGAAGAAAGATTTAATTTTCTTAGAAATGAGTTGGACATAATTGATTTTAAATGTATTAATTAAATCAGTTTATGCATTTTTGGTTCTTGGTTTAGTTTATGCAGACATGGTATAATTAATTGAGTCAACAAATTCAATTAACTGATATTTTACTGTATTATATTGTAGCTGATTGAAAATCTTATTCTAAATAAATTCTGTGCAATTTATTGATCTATGCGAGGTTGAACATTAGAAAGGAAATGGCTCTGCAATAGATAGCTTAGTCAAAGAAGAAAGTTTGAGTAAGTTGAGTCATTGAATGCATGAAGTTGGCATGTGAAGAGGGAGAACGTACTCAATGCCACTTGTCATCAACTGATTGAAAGTCAACAAGTCAAAAGCTGCTGTGAATAATCTCTGAAGCTAAGTCATTTCTGATTCAATTTATTATTTGTAGAATCCCAACAAATTGAAAAGCAACTTATTGCGTTGTCAATCAATGGTTATTCATGTGTTTGGTTTCTTGTGCTTTTCTTTCTCATTATATACTTCATTGCCATGCATTTCATTACAGACTACAGCATTACGTATCTGCATTTGAAACTACACTGTGTGTCATAGAATTTCCCCACTTCAACCACTTTAGAAAAACACCAAATTCTCAACCATAGCCTCCTCATCCAATCCAAAGAAGAAGACTAAGAGGGATGTCGTAAAGAGAGCTGAACAAGTGGACAATAGTGAAACTGGCTACCTTGAGAGGTGGTTCTCAGGGAATCAAGAGAGTATTGAGGACTATTATCACGAAATCAGTAGGAAAGCCATCATCAGTCCCATATTTCTAAGGATGGAATGGAAAGAAAAGAAACTGGACGACATGAGAGAGCTGCTAAAACATCAGAAGCTCGAGAGGTTCCTCAATCTGTCTGGAAATACTTACCCATATTTAGTGAAATTATTTCTTACCAACATGTGGTTTGATGATGATGTTATTTACTCCCAAGTCAAAGGAGTAGATATGGCCATAAACGACGAGGTTTGGCTTGTTGTAGCTGGACTGAGAAATGCTGGAAAAATTGTTGGCAAAGGTAATACCACTGATCCTGATGATTTTAACAAAGTTCAGTTTTTCAAGACACGTTTGAGAAATCCAAATACTGCAATGAAAGGATATCACGTTGGAGATCTTGCTCTGACTCCACTAATCCTAGCCTTGATAGTGATTTGGCTACGGACTCCAAGAGGTTATAATCATGTGTTGACGGAAGAAGCCTGAGTAACGTATACCTTATGTGGTTCTTATCTCCAACTTCATTGAGTATTTTGAATTTGATGTTAAAGGAGAAGTTGTAGAGATTGTAAAGGCTCAAAATGAGATTACTGTTCCAACCTTGAATAAGATTTGTTCAAAGAAAGTGAATGATGATCACTAAACTTGTAAAGCAAATGGAGAAGGAGCTGAACAGTAGAAATATCAAGAGGATGATGGAACTAGAACTAGTGTTGCTGCTGTTGGAGAAGGAATTGATCCTGCACAATTTGCGTATATGTCCAGCGAGCCTCTAGTAGTAGGAGAATGATCATTCTCTAGGTTTGAGCAAATTTTGATGGGACAGTTGCACACCAATGAAAATGAACAGAGGAGTCACCATTAGTTTTGTGAAACACACTTTCAGAACATTGAAGACCTTGTTGAAGATGTTCAATATAAGATTGGGCAAATGTTCTATGGACTAGAAGAGTAGGCCTTATCATGCATATCATAGTTGGTCTCTTCTCTTCCATTTGATGAATTTAATGGGGCAGAAGAATGCATGTTGTGTTGTTGTATTGCATTAGGGTGTGCTTCTTATTGCTATTATGTGTGCGTTGTTTTTCTATTTTATGTTGTATTTCTCCTGTTGTTGTGCTTCTGCTGGTTTATTCAACTTGGCTGATCTTAGTTTGAGTTGTATTTGGTTTAGTTTAATCATGTATTAAGTATGTTGTAATCTGGTTTGAATCTTAATGGAATTAACTTCTGTTGTTTATGTTTTAATACTGGTTTTATGCTTTCAAGGAGCATCAAAGTATGGAGGAGCAATCACATGGTTCTGGTTTGAGCTTATTTGAACTGGTTTCGAACACTGTAGAAAAGTAATAAATTGTTTTTTTTTAGTTCAAAAAGTTTATTTTTCTTGAACCTGTTGTGCTTACAGATTTTTAATTAACTATTTCTAGATTTCAATTAGAGCATAAATCTACTAATGCAGTTTGTGCAGGTTTAGTGCAAATCAACACACGCTTGATTGCCTTCATCAAATTGGGGGAGATTGTTAGCACCCAGGCTTGCTAAGTGATTTGATGAAGTCAACATGGATCAAAGCTTGCTAAGTGGATTGCTTGAAGCCATCATGGACCTTGATGGAAGTTTTGGTCTAGAACTTAGGTTGGGTGTGTGTGAGTGGGTTTTGCTTCAAAACCATAAGTTGTATGATATATCACTCAAGTAAAGCTCCATATATTCAACCTGTTTTACAAATAGATAATTGAATCTAAAACGAGGTTTAATAGAGTTTGAAAAACATATTTTGTGAGTAAAATCAGTTAATTGTGTTCTGAAATCAATTTACTGGTTTTTGTTATTTTTCAAAGAAAAATTAATCGATTGAATGCAGAATCAATCGATTGAATTTTAGTTGTTTTAAATGTATCTAAACCAGTTTGGCTATATAAGGGCAGCGTGCATTTTTTGATAAACATAAGACATTTGATTGATATTTTGAGAAATTCTAAGAGTGAAAAACATGCCCTTACTGTGTGAACATGTTACAAACGATTTACATCAAGAAAACCATTAAGAACTTTAATCTTGGAGCCTTACTTTGAGTGATTTTCGTGCAACCTTGCTTCTGCACCAAAGCTGAGTCTTCTTCAAGGATTTGTATTTGTTTTGTAATCTGTTTTGTGTGTAGAAGCACTGCTGTTTACATTGCTACTGTATTGGTAGTGATTTGGTTTCAAATTGCATAGGGTTTGTAATTTGGAATTGTGTGATTGGTTCCCATATTGCATAAGGTTTGTAATTTGGGTTTGAGCAGTAGGGTTCTGCACTATTTACAGCTGTTGTGGGATGCAGTGAGTTGTGTGCTACAGGGTGCAGTGTTGTCTTGTTTGGAACAAGTGTAATTGATATTGTATTGGATTGATCTGGAAGATCCTTTTAGTGGAATTCTTTGCTTGTTGGCAAAGGACTAGTTGTAGCCCTTGAGGAAGGGTGAACTAGTATAAATCTTGGTATTCTTGCTCTCTCTTTCCCTCATCTTGATCGCTTTTCAATTCTGGTATAATTTGAGTTTGTTGTTATAGTTTCAACTAATTGTTCATCGCGTTTAATCAAGTGTTCATAACTGTTGTTGCTATTCTGGGACTTAATCAACTGGTTAATTCACTCACTTATTTGATTGTTATCTGTTCTTGGTTCCTGTGCTATTTTTATTAGATCAGTTAATTGGTATTATGAAAATTCGCTTTCATTAAGGAACTCTAATTTACTATTTTCTGGATCGAATCAATTTTTTGTATTAATACAAAACCAGCTTGTAAAAAGAGGTTTGCACCAACTTTTAAACTATTGAAAGGCCTTATCTCTAATCTATGTGGGATCTCCAACACACACCCCCTCAAGCCAAGAGTCCTCAGCTCGTACATGGAATTACATATTAAGGGTGGTCTGTTAGTGACCCAATAGCAGGTGGCTCGATAGGCTCAACAATCTTACTAGGATAGGCTTTGATACCATCTTAAAAAGTCGACTTTAAGCCTAACTCAACCTTACAAAACTGGCTTTTAAGGTGAGGTTTGCACCCACTTTATAAACTATTGAAAGGCCTCATCTCTAGTTGATTTGGGATCTCCAACATACCTCCTCACTCAGAGACTGTTAGCACCGAGGTTGTTAAGTGATTTGATGAAGCCAACAATATGGTGAAGTCTACATGGATCAAAGCTTGCAAGTGGATTGCTTCAAGCCATCATTGGGTTTGGTGGGAGTTTTGGTCTAGGACTTAGATTGTGTATATGTGTGTATGTGAGTGTGGTTTTGATTCAAAATCGTGTTGCATGATTCCTTCACTTGAGAAGAGCTCAAAAGATTCATAATGATTGAAAAAGGACTACAAAAATGGGTAAATGATTTTGAAAAACCATTTTGAGATTAAAATCAGTAAGCTGTTTTTCAAAACTGAACTTGTTGAATTTTTTTGTGTTATAGAAAATCAATCGATTGAATGATTAAAACAATCGATTCAATTTTTTGTCTGTTATAAAATAGTTTTCTATATAAGGGTGACGCACAATTTGAAACTTATGAAAAACATTACATAGAATTTCTGAGCGATCAATTGTGATTTTCTAAGAGATAAAAAAAACACCTTTCACTTGAAAACATTTTACACACAGTTTTAAATCTACAAGAATCTCAAGAACTTGAATCTTGGAGCTATTCCTTGAGTGGGTTTCGTACAAACTGGTTTCCACCAAAGCTAAGTCTTGTACACTGTTCTTCATCCATTTCTAATCTGTTTTGTGTAGAAGTACTGTTGTTTTGACATTGAAATTGTCATCTCTTGTAATTGTGGTTTTGTGACCCACTTAGCATAGGGTGTGTTAGTGGGTTTGTGCATTAGTTTCTGCATTGGTTTCACAATTGTTGTGGGGTGCAGTAGGTTGTGTGCTGTGGGGTGCAGTGTTATCTTACTGGAAGCAAGGGTCGTGTGTGTTGTTGGGAGCAGTTTGTTGACTTGTAGGGAGCAAAGGTGTTTGTATTGTATTGAACTAATCTTATGATCTTTTTAGTGGAATTATTTGCTTGTTGACAAAGGACTGGCCGTAGCCCTTGAGGAAGGGTGAACCAGTATAAATCTTGGTGTTCTTGATCTCTCTTTCTCTCTTCTTGATCACTTTATTGTTTACTATCACTTGCCCATTTTTATTGTTCTTTGCACTCAGTTTATTGCTCACATTGTTATTGCTATATTTTGTTATCTGAAACTTTTTTCATATCTATTTAGTTGAGTGTTTCTGGTCTTTGTTCTATCTAAGTGTTTCTAGTTAATTGTGATTATTGTATATCAGTTTGTTTTTCTGGAAACTAGTTTTCTTGAAATTATTGTTCTTCTCGGTTGGTATATCAATTCCGATTTGTATTGTTGTGTGAGTGATTTTCAGTAAACTGCTTTTACTATTTATCTGATTGAATTTGAAGTGTTTTGAATTGTGTTCTTTATTTTGTTTTCAGTATATTGTTTCCAGTTTTACTTAATTGTCTTCTGAATTATCTGAATTACTTTGTGGTTCCAGTTTATTTTTTCCACATCTGATTTTATTGTTATTGTTGTTTACTGTTCTAACTGTAGTTTCAGTTGATTGTTTGTGATATGGAATACATTGACTTTTTCTATTCAATTTAGAATAACACTTTTGATTGTTTCAATTGAAAACTTTCATTCTATATTTCGAATACTTTCCATCTTTGCAAAAAAATTTGAATGTTCAATTTACCCTCCCTCTTCAACTCGGCCTAAACTTATTTTTCAATTGTTAAAACCGAGGTTGCTAAGTGATTCGATGAAGCCAACAATATGATGAAGTCTACATGAATCAAAGCTTGCAAGTGGATTGCTTCAAGCCATCATGCAGTTTGGTGGGAGTTTTGGTCTAGGACTTAGATTTTGTGTGTGTGTGTGAGTGTGTGGTTTTGATTCAAAACCGTGTTACATGATTCCTTCACTTGAAAAGAGCTCAAAGGATTCATAATGATTGAAAAGGGACTAAAAAGAAATGGATAAAAGATTTTGAAAAATCATTTTGAGATTAAAATCGGAGTTGTTTTTCAAAATTGAACTTGTTGGATTTTTCTGTTACAAAAAATCAATCGATCAAATGATTAAAACAATTCATTGAATTTTTTGTTTGTTATAAAACAATTTTCTATATAAGGCTGGCACGCAATTCAAAACTTACAAAAAACATTACATAGAATTTCTGAGCGATCAATTGTGATTTTCTAAGAGAGAAAAAGCACCCTTCACTTGAGAACACTTTACACACAATTTTAAATCTACAAGAATATCAAGAACTTGAATCTTGGAGTTATTCCTTGAGTGGGTTTTGTGCAAACTGGTTTTACACCAAAGCTAAGTCTTCTACACTGTTCTTCATCTATTTATAATCTATTTTGTGTAGAAGTACTGTTGTTTTGACATTGAAATTGTAATCTCTTGTATTGTGATCGGTTTGGTTGCAAATCTTGAAGGGAGTGTGATTTGTAATTGTCGTTTTGTGACCCATTTAGCATAGGGTGTGTTAGTGGGTTTGTGCAGTAGTTTTCTGCATTGGTTTCACAACTGTTGTGCGGTGCAATAGGTTGTGTGCTGCAGGGTGCATTGGTGTTCTTGATCTCTCTTTCTCTCTTCGTGGTCGCTTTATTGTTTACTATCGCTTGCCCCTTTTAATTGTTCTTTGCACTCAGTTTATTGCTAATATTGTCATTGCTATATTGTGTTATCTAAAACCGTTTCCATAAATGTTTAGTTGACTATTTTTGATCTTTGTTCTAAGTGCTTCCAGTTAACTGTGATTACTGTATATCTGTTTCTTTTTCTGGAAACTAGTTTTCTTGAAATTATTGTTCTTCTGGGTTGGTATATCAATTCTAATTTGTATTGCTGTGTGAGTGATTTCCACTAAACTACTTTTAATGTTTATCTGATTGCATCTGAAGTGTTCTGAATTGTGTTCTTTATTCTGTTTTTAGTATATTGTTTCCAGTTTTACTTTATTGTCTTCTGGATTATCTAAACTACTTTCTGGTTCTAGTTTATTGTTTCCGCTTATGATTTGATTGTGTTATTGTTGTATATTATTCTGAGTGTAGTTTCAGTTGATTGTTTGTGATTTGGAATACATTCACTTTTACTGTTCAATTTAGAATAACACTTTTGATTGTTTCAATTAAGAACTTTCAAATACTTTCCATCTTTGCGAAAATTTCTGAAAGTTCAATTCACCCCCCGCCCTCTTGAACTCGGCCTAAACTTATTTTTCAAGGAATTGCTAGCACCGAGGTTGTTAAGTGATTTGATGAAGCCATACTATAGAAAGAGGTGCCGGAATCCATACTACTCACCTTGACTCGAGCGTGAAACTTATATGTAAGGGTGGTCTGATAGCGGCCCGATAGCGAGTGGCCTGATAGGCCCAACAATAGGCTCTGGTATCATATCATGAAGTGGACTTTAAGCCTAACTCATCCTTACAAAACCAACTTTTAAGGTGAGGTTGCACCCACTTTATAAACTATTGAAGAGTCTCATCTCTAGTCGATGTGTGTTTGCTACTGTTATTTTTGTGCTTTCTACAATTGATTGATCTATTTGTCAAATTGACTGGTTTCAGTTCTTGACTTCAGTTTGAGTATTTTCAATTAATTGTTTCTATTTATTTGTTTGGTTATGGGAAGTGTTGTACTTATTTCTTTATTCAACTGACTGCATCTGTGTTTGAATAAATTGTTATTTGTTGTTTACTGCTCTTAGTGCGATACTCAATTAATTGTTTCTGGCATTCACTTAACTGTTTCTGGAGTGATCTGGATTGTACGCTGATTTCAGATTATTGCTTCCATATTTCAATTTGTTGATATTTGTTGTTTACAGTTCTGTGTGATTATTCAGTTGGTTATTCTTGATATGGAATTTATTGACTTTATTGTGCACTTCAAAACTACACTTTTGATTGTTTCAATTAAGAACTTTCATTTTATACTTCAGTACTTTCCATTTTTGCAAAAAATTTTGGAAGTTCAATTACTTAGTTATCGTCCTCGACCGGTCACAGTGTCATTTGGATTATTTGCGACCGTCTAACCAAATATGGTCATTTCCTTGCCTTACCCACCCACTTCACTACCCAAAGCCTAGCATGCAGATTCTCCATAAAAGTTTGTTACCTTCATGATTTACTAAAGACAATTGTCTCTAATCGCGACCCCATCTTCATCAACAAATTCTATCGTAACCATCTAACGCGCCAGTTCTCCACAGAAATTTGTCACCTTCATAGTTTACCAAATACAATTGTCTCAAATTGCGACCCCATCTTCATCAACGAATTCTAGCATAACTTGTTCAAAGATCAAGAAACCACCCTTTAGTTTAGTTCATCGTACCATCCACAAACAGATGGAAAAACTGAATTCTTAAATAGAGGGTTAGAAGCATACCTGAGGTGTGTTGCCTGCAACCATTCATGGTATCAATACCTCTATCTCGTCGAATGTAGTACAACACCTTTAATCACTCAACCATTGACGCCTCTCTATTTCATGCTCTTGACGGCCGGCCACCTCCCACCACCCTAGACATGTTACATACGCCTTGCACAGATTCCAAACCTCTTCTACCAACACACTCTTTTCCTACAAACACTTAAACATAACCTACACCGGACACATCAATGCATGATCGACCAAGCAAACCGCCATCACATCGATCGCACCTTCAATGTGACAAGTGGGTATGGATTTGCCTCCAACCATATTGCTAACAATCCTTTGAGCAACGCCCCTCCTCCACACTCGCCCCAAAGCACTTCTGCCCTTACCAGATCACTCGTCAGATGGGCATGGTGGCGAACAAACTCCGTTTACCATCAACCTCACGCACCCACCTCGTTTTCCATGTTTCTCTCCTCCACCCATTCAAAAGGCCCCAACCTGCAAACTCACTTTCCCAACTAGTTACATTTAATCTATCTTCAACTACACTAAATTCCCTACCTAACCCACTGACAACACCACCCACATCTACCATTCCTAAAATGCCACCTCAACTACATATTGTTTTTACCCATGTGACCCAGTCCTTTATAACCCCCCAGCCACTCACTTTCACACTTCTCTAGAATCGTCTACCCACAAATAGAACCAACTCTAACCCAACACAAACCTACCCATCCATCCCCCATGAGCTAGATCTAATACCCGAGAGCTTCTTCTTGCACCTCCATTGTATCATCCTGCACATCCATATCACACAGGAAAAGACCAATTTACCCTTAAAATAAAATTTAAAACATAAAACTACCCTTCACCCCTAAATAAAATCCCTGCCCATTCTGATTTCACATTTCTTCCTTGTCGTCACTACTGTGCTGCATCCTTCTCCCTGCATCATGAAAAACAAGTTTAGGATGAGTTCAAGTGGGAGGGTGAATTGAACTTTCGAAATTTTTCGCAAAAATGGAAAGTATTAAAAGTAAAACGAAAATTCTTTATTCAAACTACTGAAAAGTGTTATTTTGAAGTGCACAACAAAAGATCAATAAATGCCAAATCAGAATCAATCAATTGAAACAATATACAAATCAGAAAACAGTAAGAAATAATTTACTGAAACACGGTGATAATCAATTGAATATAATGTATAAACTCAAAACAATTCATGAATATTCAAATCACAACTAGAACCAATAAACAGTAGAACCAGCTAACTGAAATCGGAGTGTGTATCAAATCAGTTAAGAACCACGAAAAACACCACAATCAAAAGCACAAGTAATTTGTTGAATTGAAAAGTAGTTCAGAGTTTTTCAAAAACAAGCAGATAAACAGTATTGACAGTAGACTGATGATCGATCACACAAAAAGACAATTTAGATTAAAAGATAGAACTAGAAGTCATAATTGATCCAAGAAAACAAGTTATCAAAAACTCAATCAATTAAATAGTGTTTTCAGATAACATAAAATAATCAGATAGAATCAACAACAGACACAATCAATTATACAGATGAAATAATAGTTTCAGAGAACAAAAAATAACACTAGCAGAAATGACAATCAATTACGTGAGATGAACAATTAATTGAGCAAGCAACAACAAATATGATAAAACGTTCAAGAAGAGAGAAGGAGAGATTAAGAACACCAAGATTTATATTGGTTTACCCTTCCTCAAGGACTATGTCCAGTCCTTTGCAAACTAGCAAAGAGTTCCACTAATAAAGATCATAAAGTAGTCCAAAACAACCTATAGCACCCCACAGCAGTCCAAAACAATGTAGTAACCCACTACACAAACCCAATTACAAGGCCCAATGTAATATGGGTAATAAAACCACAATCAAAAATTACAAAACCTATATAACGTGTAATTACACCACTTGCAATACAAGAATTATCAAGAATAATACAAACTTAGCAGTACTTCTACACAGTAGATTACAAAATGATTTAAGAACAGTGTAGAAGACTTAGCTTTGGTGCAACACCACTATTGCACGAAACCTCACTTAAAGAAAGGCTTCAAGATTAAGGTTCTTTCGGTTCTTCTTGCGGAAAATCGAATGTCACAAGTTCTCAAGGTGTAAGCACGTTTTTCTCTCTTAGAAAGTCACAAGTGTTCGCTCAAACAATCTTCGAATGTTTTTCATAGCTCAAAAATTTGTACTCAACCAATTTATAAGAAAACTAGTTTTTAAGTCTGTCAAAAATTCAATCCATTGTATCAATCATTCAATCGATTGATTTTTCTGTGGCTCAGAAGAAATTCCAGTAAGTTAAATTCTAAAAACAGTTTACTGAATAACTTTTTAAAATACATTTTTCAAAATCTGTTAAACCTTACTTAAGAACCTCTTATTAATTAGTTAAGCAAAATAAATTTTGGAGCTTACTTTGAGTGATATCTCATACAACTCATGGTTTTATACCAAAACCAAACTTACACACACACCCAACCTAAGTCCTAGATCAAAACTCCATCAAACTCCGTGATGACTTCAATCAATCCACTTTGCAAGCATTGATCCATGTAGACTTCATCATATTGTTGGCTTCATCAAATCACTTAGCAGGCCTTGGTGCTAACACATCATTTTGCATCCTTCTCCCTGCATTGTTCTTCGTTCACTGTTCTTCCTCAAAATGAAATACATTAACACAGTGGTTATTTGTGGTGCATTGCAGTGGGTTCATAGTGATTGCAGTTTGAAGATTGAATTCTTCTGCACATCCATTCGAAATTGAATCAACCATTCAAACAAAGGCAAGGTTTATTTCTGGGTTTTTTCTTCTTCTTTTTTTTTTGTGTGTGATTGGGTGGATGTATTGGAGCAGTGGTGAACGACGGAAAGAAGAGAGTTTTTCTTTTTACATGCTTCTGGAATGTAGAATCCGGAAGCTAATAGGTTTTTTTAATGCTTTCCGAATTGCAAAATCTATAAGCAATTGGTGGTTTGGAATTGGCTTCCGAATTATACAATCCGGAAGGATTATATAAATTTTTTTGGCTTTTAGATTGTAGAATCCGGAAGTCATTCGAAATTGCTTTTCACTTCTGGATTCTATATTCTGAAAAATAATTCCTCAACCGGATTGTAGAATGCGGAAGTGAAAAGCAATTTTGAATGACTTTCGAATTCTACAATCCAAAAGTTCAAAAGTATTATATAATACTTCCGGAGTCTAGAATCGGTAAGCCAAATAAAAAAATCGTATAATGTACCTCGACAATAAAATTATGTCTCAAATCGCCACTCAAATCCTTTCCTCGTCACAACCGTTGCACCAATTCCAACAACCACTTGAATGCACCATTAAAACTTTTGAAATTTTTCACCATCCATTGCCACGAGGCTTCAAACCTATTTTATTTTTGTCAAAAGACATTTTGATCTTTTTCTGAAGGTTAAATTTGAAATTTCAAAAACTAAAGGTGAAGGAAGAAACTCTCCTAATACCTACAACCTTCTCACTTTAAGGAGAAAGTGATTCATCCAATAGAAGGCAATGATAAAATGACGAATTCTTCCTGCATCTCCATGGTCTAGTCCTGCACCTTCATAAAATCTTCAAATTCCAAAAATATCCATATAGAAATGACAAAAAAAAAAAAAAAAAAAAAAAAAAACATGGCTTTTTCTTATATAAATCAAACTGGGTGACGTCCAGTATACAAATTACAAACTGGATGAGAAATTGGGGGATAGAATCCGGTTTATAATTTGTATACCGGAAGTCACCCTATCCGATTTATATTTTCTTAATAATTTACAAATCAGATGGTCAGTGGGTGGACATCATTTGGTTTGCAGTTTTGTAAATCGGATATGGACCATCTAGTTTTGGACCACTCACATCACTCAAACGCCTTGACATCGCAACTTGCAAAATTATATCAGTATATGGCCAAAACCAAACATATACCAAGGAGGTGCATTGTTCCTCAAACAAGAAAAAGCCATTGCAATTCGCCATTTTATGCTCGATCACAAGCAATTACGTTCTAAATTAACACTTTATACTTTTGGTTCATCTCATTTTTATTTACTAGATTATGCAAAAATACTTGCTCGTCAACCTTGCACTTAGAACCACCCTTTTCTTTGTGTTCAGCTTCAACAGGAGTGGTCAGCGGTTGCTCATCCCAATTCTTCCTCGCACTCTTGGACCTAACCAGCACATCGGAGACCTTCGAGATCCTGATGACAATGGTGGCCATCTTTTTCTTCGCGGGGGAGTCCACCACCACCGGCGAGACCTTGAGCCTGCCAGATAACCTCCTCCTGGGAGAAAGCGACACGCGCCGCGGACTAGGCGACGGTTTTGGCTCCTTTCCTACAATCTGACAAAAAATTATAATAAACAAAATTGAATCAAGAACCGGATGGTCCATATCCGGTTTACAAAAATTGCAAACCGAATGATGTTCGCTCATGGTCATCCGATTTATAAATTATTAAGAAAATATAAACCGGATAGGATGGCGTCTGGTATATAAATTATAAACCGGATTCTATCCAACAATTTCTCATCCAGTTTGTAATTTGTATACTGGACATTACCCTGTCTGATTTATATCAAAAGAAGCCATGTTTTTTTTTTTTTCATGTCTATATGGATATTTTTAGAATTTGAAAATTTTATGGAGGTGCAAGACGAGACCATAAAGGTGCATGAAGAATTCGTCTTATACAACATGGGCCAACCCTCGAGCAGGCTCAATAGATAGAAATAAGAACTCCAATGGATGAAAAATTACATTATATAATAATTTCTTTTTATATCCATTAGGCCAAACCTGTAAGTCCAAAACATCACATATTTAGGTGATTTAACACTTGAATGAAGGTAAAGATATTTTTTATCCTAATTTAGTACCATATCATTATAGCAAAGACCTAGCATATTATAAGTTTAAATAATGTGTTATTAACTATTAAAATAATTTTAGTTTCAATGCTTTTTATCATAACCAGACAACATTTTATTTCCACAAAAATATATAATTAAATAGAACTAAATAATTATATATCCTGAGCATTCCTATAGTAAGATTCAACTACGAATAAAAAATATGTTATATGTTAGGATGAAAAAGTGTCGTCAGTTGAAAGATTACATTGAATAGACTTAAAATATTATTGTAATTTTAGATGCTACGTATTTTATTTTATTTAAACCAATGATGACACTTATCATAGTTCCCATTTATATATTATCTATATAGATCTGTAGTATCCTTTTAGGAGGCGTTTAATTCATTTTAATTTAAGTATTTTCTTAACTTAGGCAATAAAGCTTATCAACATAGATTCTAATAGCATGCAAGTAAACTTCAAAATTCATTTCAACCTTAACAAATTATTTTAATAAAGTATAATTTACTTCCAATTGATCCACTCTTCATTAAACTTTATCTTTGCACCATTTCCAAACTCTACGATGAACCAGCACAAAAATTAACAATAAGAGAATTCTTATTATTTTCTCTTTCAAAAAATAATAAACCCATTAACGTGTTTATACAGAGTCGGGTCGCCTTTGAAGCGCGTGCCCCAGAAATTTGCTCGTGTATTTGAAGTGTAGAACGTGAAGAGAGATAGTCTTTGATCCACGTTAAATAATTGTTTCCTCGCACTCAATACACAAACTCGATCATATTTAACTAATGCAAATACATATAAATCCTGAGGAGCTTAACAAAAAAAAAAAAAAAAAAAAAAAAAAAAAAAAAAAAAAAAAAAAAAAAAAAAAAAAAAGTGATGCACCAAAAACTGAAATTTTCTCATTAATTCACAAGCTTGATCTCAAGAAATTTATTGAAAAAGGAAGAAAAGGGCGTTACAAGGAAAAGAAGTCACATCCCTAAACACAAACCAAAGCGAACCAAAGGAACAAAACTATATAACAAAAGTGTATAGGTATTGTGGAATGATGGTGATTTACCCCATGTACATGTGGATCCCAATTGCTAACATGAAGATGCAAACAAGGGCAAAGTATAGGATAGCATGAATGAGTATTGATAACCCACTTGTTTGGAAGTTTCCAAACTCTATGAAGCTGCCTCTTCCTGGAATCTGGACCAAAAGACCTGGAGTCAGGAGAATGAAAAGCACCACAGACACAAAAACTGGCCCCCAATCTCCCATATTCTTCTTCTTCTTCTTCTCTTTGAGTGTGTACTTGGTTTTGCTATTTCACTATCTTATGTAATCTTATGTATAGGTGCAATATTGACAATGAGTGGAGGGCTTAAAAAGGAAATGGGGCTCAAAAGTGGTAGTGGTCACTTTGGAAGAAGAGACAAGCAATTGGTGAGGTGGAAAAAGCAAAGGTTATGGGATGAAGCTATTCTGATTCAAACTTTACATCTCACACCCACACGCACGCCACCAAAATTAAAGGGAAGCTTCATCTACACGTACTTTTAATTAAATGTCACACACACATTTTTTAATAACATTGGAGGACATGTTTTTTAATTTGTCTGGGATAGGAGGACATTCCTAAGGCCAATTATAGGCTTAGTTTTTTGATATATCAAGATCTATTTAAAAATCCTATAATTCTTAAATATGTATTGGTATATGGTCTAGAATTTGAATCTTTATAATCTCATTGTAAGTCATTACTTCTTCCTCAAATAATCTATATTAATACGCAAAAAATAAATATTTATGTCAAATTGTGTTCATATTTGATAAAATAAAAGGAAATTCTAATTATGTCATTACTTTAAAACTATTTTTAACTATATCTATATTTAAATATCATTTTAAATAAACATGATTAAAGATAGTTAAAGAAATGTATTTATTTTATGAAATTTAGAATTTTAACTAACTTTTCTAATTTAATGTGAATTTTTATTTTTTTATATGTAATTTCGAAAAATATAGTTTTACGAACATAATTGTCAGATAAAAGTAAAAAAAAAAAAAAAATAGCTTTAATTTTATGAGGTGATAACTTCCTTAGCGCAATTGGTATAGCTTTAATCCTTGTCAAGTTTAACCAACTCTCGAATATTAAAAGGCTAAATCCAACTTGAGTTGGTTCAAATGACCTATTGTTGAACTAATTGAACAATATGAAGAGTAATTGAAAACTACAAAAACATCTTCTATGGCAGCAAAAAAATGTTAAATTTTATATAGGTAAAAAGAAGCAGCTAGAATGTTTATTTTCTTGTTGGAGTAGGGATATAACCAGTGTTTGAAATTAATGCTTTTTATGTATTAAAATAAATAATTAATATTATTCTAAAAATAAATTGATATATTTTCATAAAATAGTAATAAAATATTAAAAATATAATACATGTGAGATATTAACTTTAAATTTTTAATAAATATTTTTTTAATTATATTGTTTTCTCTCAAACACATCTTTAAAATTAATAAATATAATTAAGATATTTGAATTTAAATTTATTTATCAAAACAATATATATATATATATAAAGATAGCTTACAACATTTATTTTCATGTTCGTAGCAAAAATATTTCAATATAATGTATTTAATTGTGTGCTAAATAAATAATTACTATTATTTTAATAAATTAATTAATATAGTTTTATAAAAAAATAAGAATTAAATAATAACAATATTTCGATTTCAAGTTAGTTAAGAAAATATTACTAAGATCAAAATATATTAATTAATTTACATTTATGTACTGACTACACGAAACTTAATAGTTTAGCCTCTTTTAGTCACGACTTTTAATAAATGTAAGAGTTAAAAATAAACACCCCTATTCCTTAATCCTTAATTCAAGAATTTGTTATAATACTCTAAAATAGATAATAACTTGGTTGCAGGGTAATTTGTGTATTTTAGCAAACATTTATTATTAGTTATTTTTTTCTTTGTCATTCTATGCAAAGGTTGAAGACATGTAAGAGGAGCCAACCTAACATGGACATCCCAACACAAGCACCCTTTCAGTCTATTCTCTTAAACTCTACTCTCCCTTACCCCCAGTGTCTCTAGAACCCTATCCTCAAAAATAGAAAATTTCATTGAGTATTCTTATGTTCCAGAAGATGCTCAAATCTTAGAAACTCATAGTCCTTTGTTAAGTCCCTATAATATATTCAGAAGACAAAGATATGTACTTAGATCTATCACTAGACTTATCTCATCAAAAAGACCTCATGTCAAGGAGTATGTCCAATCTTCCAGAATGGACCAATGTTCTTTGGCTGCCACCACTGAACAATATGTCAACATCGAGATCCCCAAGGATCTGATCAGGCACTGGCAAACTGAAGGATACACCCACCTCCATTATGGAGCCATCAGACTCGTTCTCTCTCTTCATGGAAGAAGAGGACTCCCTGTTTCAGCTAGAGTCTCATTACTAGACTCAAGCTATCTGCACTACGAACATGCTGTCATTGGCACTGTTCTAACCACTCTTCATGCTGAAAGCGTCGTCCTGACTATCTTCCCCAACTTCAACGTCAGTCTGAGAGATCCCACTATCTCTCAAAGGTTGAAGGTCCAGATCCAGATCACTGGAGCTGAACAAGTCTCTGAAGCATTTTCTGCTACACTCCATCATCAGATCATCTATAGGCTTTAAGATCATGCCACTGATCTTGCTTTACCCTCTTGCAAAGACGGTACTCTCTTCGTCTTAGCCAACAACCAAGAAGATACACCTTCAATAGTCCAGATCCCACGAAATATTTCTCAGCAAGAACTACAAAAGTTGGTACCTATGCAGTGGATTACCAACTATGAGAAATTACACATGAATCAGAAGCCTATGAAACTGACGGAAGCCACTTTTAGAAGGTTAACAGATGGTACTGTGAAGACCATCTTTAAAGCTCCTGAGGACACTCCAAGTTCCAGTTCCTCCATTTTTCAGTCACTAATGATCTCCCCTGTCACCAAAGAAAGAAAGATACCACTAGCAGGAGTTTTCCCTGATGGAAGACCCCTCTTCACTGACAAGGTGAACGGGCACTTCATCTGGGATGTCAACCCAGATATGTGCGATTCTGACTGTGACTGCTGGAAACACACAAGAGATTCTAGTGATGATGAGGATGAAGATGATGAAGATAGTGACCCTGAAGATTCTTGTAAACCTCCTCCCTCACAACATAAGAGGTTTGGTCCTGATAATGGTCCCTGGATCGGAATCAGGAATCATCAAGAACCAGATCCAGATTGGAAATTTTTGAGGTGCCTGGAGATCTTACAACAAGAAGAATCCAAAACTTTTGAAGGATTCAATATCTTCAGACCTTCTCCTATCTCTCACACCTCTCCAATTCCATGCATGATGTTCAATACTACTTCCAGTGAAGATTTTCCACCTCTCGAGAGAAAGACTGATCCAGTCAGCAGAATCTCCTCAAAACCTCATGTTGTAAGCCAAGAGGTTGGTTCTGACGGCAAGATGAAACCTCTAAGCCAAGCTGAAGAGGTTCTAAACTGGCAAACTGAAATGCCAGAGTCCAGAACTCCATCCTACAAAGGAAAAAGATGGAGACAATCTCGATGCATTTAGAAAAATCTGATGAGAAGCTTCAACTTCTGTCCTCCAAAATGAGGAAATATTATAAACAGCTTTCTTCGGAAATTTCCAGACTAGAGGAAGAATGGAAAAGTATGACTTTTGGAGAAGCATCCCATGCAAAAGAAAGAGAAATAAGGAGGCTCAAAGCCTAGATAAAGGAGTTGGATGACTATATCTCTGCCAAAGAAAGACAGCAGGCTGACTCTTTTCCTTCTCTGTTTAATACCCCCAGCCGTATACTTCTTTCCAAAATCCTTCTTCTTATTTCCAGCAAAAGCTAACTTGGTCATTACCTACTGCCTCTCCTCATAGAGCAAGGCAAAACCCTGAATCTTCAAAACCCAAAAAAGAAAAAAACCAAACTTTCCATTTGTCTTCTGAAGAATCTGCCAAAGAAACCCAATCTTCTCCACTAAAAAGACCTATTGTCCAAGAACAATTCCAGGACTCCAGGACCCTTACTCACAATTTGCCATTGAACCAGTCATTACCTCTTCCAGCCCAACTGAAGAAATCAGAGACACTTCTTCTGATAATTCTGAATCCTCAGAAGAACCAGGATTTGCAGACGTTACTCAAATCCTCATGACATCTAGAACTAGATCAGAAGTGCGCCATGAGCCTATTTATGACTCTCCTGATGACAAGATCGATTCAGCTTCATCCAAAGCAAAAAATCTCAAGGTTAATGGAGGACCCTGGTTCACTCTTGATGACATACCACCCAACAAATGGAGGGCTCGCCTTATAGAGTTTGGAGCATGGCTGGACACAAAGATGATGAAGGAACTAGACACCTACAAGGTGATTGAAGAATTCTGTTGCAGAATGACAGGAACACTGAAAGAATGGTACCATAACTTAGGAACCGTTCGATAAAACCAATTTCATGAGTTGGGAAGAACATCTGCAGTATTGGGAGCTCTTCATGAAGAATTTATCGGTGATGTTTCTATCATCGATAAAAAGCTCAGACAAGAATTCTTCGAGATGAAGTGTTGCTCTGTAAAGATTGCTGACCTGGAAAAACATTATCAAAGAATGAGCAAAATATTTTACCATCTCAATGGTCTCAATGATCCCAGCCTGAAAAATACTTATGTCGCATCTCTACCAGTTGAGATACAACCTGAACTAAACCGAATGACTATCGCTATACAAAAGGATTTTACTTCCTTAACTCTTGGACAAATCCACCAGATGACCCTAGAAGCGGTAGACAAGCTCTGCAGGCAACATAAGTTTTTCGTAGATATCATGAATCAGAAAAGCAAGTTTGATAAGGCTTGCAAAAAATCATATCTGGATATCAAATGCAAAAAATCCTGCTCGGGGAACTGCTTCAGGAATTGCAGCAAGAAAAAGAAAGGAAGAGAAAATCTTGAAGAAAGGAAGAAACGAAAGACCTTCAAATTCTTCAAGAAAAAGAAAATCAGAGGAAGACGCAGTGACCAGAGATGTTTCATCTGTAATAAGAAGGGGCATTTCTCAAAGAATTGTCCTCAACAGAAAGACAAAGCTATAAGAATCATCTCCACACTAAACCTCAGTGATTCAGAAGAAGTAGAGTCTATATACTCAGAACAGAGCTCTGCAGATGAAGAAACTGCGTTTGCCTTAGCTGTATCTTCTGAAGAATCCTCTGATTCAAAAACTGAAAAATTCCCTGTATTCTCTACTCAAGAAATGCTTCCTATCAACTTATCAACACCACAACCCTGTGTAGATATCCAACTTCTTCCCTCAAAATATGATAAGGCTATCAAAGTTATCGCCTATTTGGACACTGGAGCCCAGAAATCAATGATGGATCCAGACATTCTACCAAAGGAATTCTGGGAAAAGGAGGTCTCCTATTTTGTTGCTGTGGATGGAAAGATCTTTAAAACAGAATTGATAACCAAACATCCCATTGGTATCAAGTTCTTTCATGACTGCCTGATATGGGCAAAAGTAATTGGTAGCAAATTGCCCAACAAGGACATCTTAATAGGAATGGATATTTATTCTGCAGCCCACAAACTTCAAATCCATTCCTCTGGGGTAAAATTCAAAAAAGAATTCAAAGCCTTTATTGATGTGCCAAGGCTCTTTGCACTTGCAGAAGCCCCACCAGATTTCCAAGAGATCAGAGATAAACTAGCCTTATTATGTGCAGACAACCATGAGGAGTTTTCTCATGCTAAACCTCTATGGAAGAATCCAGAATTCTTTGTGCAACTTCCCTTCAAGCTTAATGAAGATGTCAATCCTACAAAGGCCAATCATCCTGGTATGTCTCCAACTGACCTTCTGTTGGCTAGAAAAGAATGCAACGAACTATTAAGACAAGGATTGATAGAACCAACTAAATCCAACTGGGCTTGTCAGGCTTTCTATGTAGAAAAGAGATCGGAGAAGCTTCGGGGGAAAAAGAGACTAGTCATTGACTATAAACCCCTAAACGAGTTCCTTAGGGATGATAAATTTCCTATCCCAAAGTCATCATCCTTACCCATTTTACTGAAAGAAGCTCTTATCTTCTCCAAATTTGACCTAAAGTCTGGTTTTTGGCAATTAGGAATTGACCCAGTAGACAGATACAAAACAACCTTCTGTATTCCTAATGCACAATACCAATGGACGGTGATGCCCTTTGGACTAAAAGTTGCTCCATCTCTATTCCAAAAAACCATGACAAAGATATTTGAGTCCATTCCTGATAGAGCCATAATTTACATTGATGACATCCTTTTGTTCTCTCAAGATATGGACTCACACCAAAGGTTGCTAAAACAATTCTTTCAAATAGCAGACCAACATGGTATCATGCTTTCAGAGAAAAAGATTCATTTGGCCCAAAAGGAAATTGATTTTCTAGGAATGCATTTCTCCCAAGGAATGTACCAGCCTCAACCACATATAGCTGAAGAACTTATAAACTTCCCAGATGAAAATCTGACTGTGAAACAGATTCAACAATTTTTGGGCATCCTGAATTATATCCGAGATTTCATTCCACATGCCGCAAAATACACAAGCCTTTTATCCAAACTGCTCAAGAAAAACCCTCCACCTTGGGGCCCTGAGCAGACCAAAGCAATCCAAGAACTAAAGAAGATTGCTCAGACTCCTCCAGCCTTGAAAATCCCTGGAAATGGCAAAAGAGTACTTCAGACTGATGCCAGTGACCACTATTGGGGAGCAGTGCTCATTGAAGAAGAAGGAAACAAGAAGTATTATTGCGGGCATGCTAGTGGATAGTTCAAAGAATCTGAGAAGCATTATCACACCACTTTCAAGGAGGCCCTGGCTGTAAAAAATGGCATAAAGAAGTTTGATTTTCATTTAAGAGGTCATCATTTTGAAGTCCAGATGGATAACTCTTCTTTTCCAAAAATCCTAGAATTCAAAAACAAAATGCCTCCTGACCCTCAGATCCTCAGATTAAAGGATTGGTTTTCTAGGTATGATTTCTCTGTTAAACACATCAAAGGAAACCATAATCTCATCCCTGATTTCCTCTCCAGACCAGCAAGACCCATCCAGTACATCTCAACCTCAAATGTCTTCCCTCTCATATTTATGGTAAAACCTTTAGCGTCAAAAGCCAGAACTGAAAAGGTTTATCCACCTGGGTTGAATCCAACCACTCCTGCTGACATTCTCAATTATGCCAAGTCCAGGTATTTCTATTTCCTTCATGAAACTATGAGATACAAGACTACTCCTGCCAATATCTTCAATCCAGAAATTCCATTTGGAGGAATATTTGAATTATTCTGTGGAGTAGGATGGGATCTCTGTGACCAACCCTTTGGCTTATCTGGTGCGACACTGTACAATATTCCATACCCATTGCACTACAAACAATGATGGCCTATTGCATTCTCACAGATCCGTACAAAGATCATTATTATTTTTGGACGTTGCTAGAATGGTTTTCTCCTTTATCTTGGTGGAGAGCATAATTGAAAAAGATTATGGACTCTGAAGAAAATAGGGGATTATCTCAAGCCTCTATCGATTCTTTAGTCTCTATCTTTATCATCCATCGTCCCTACTTTAAGAATCCAGCTGGAATGCTATGGTCCAGAAATGAAGCTTACCTATGGGGAACCTTTGAACATTATCCTTTAAATGAGAGCTATAAAAATCAGTTAGCTCGTCACCTGTGTGAAGTCAATAATTATCAGTACAAGCCTCTTGATCCTGATCTTCCGAGCTCATCACAAAGACCAGTAGAGTCTTATCCTATGGATAGGATTATCCCAGAACAAGACAACCCTCACCATTTCCGAGAACTCAAAAGTGTTACAGAGTATTATGTCCCTGAAGACCAGTTTCAACAAAGTGAAGATCTGGCAGGAAATGATAATGAAGAATTGATGGATGAATTAATGGCACACAAGCATATGTTTCCTTACCAGGACCCACTACATGGCAGTATGTCTCGAAGTGAGGCTCAATAGATGAATTGTTCCGTCTCTACTAGGTTTGATTAGGATAAGAACAATAATAGGTGTGATGATGTAAGCAGTGATGTCATAAGTATGATGATGTAAGCAGTGATGTCATAAGTATGATGATGTAAGCAGTGATGTCATAAGTATGATGATGTAAGCAGTGATGTCATAAGTATGATGATGTAAGAAGTTATGTCATAAATATGATGATGTAAGCAGTGATGCAATAGGTGTGTAGAATTTTCTAGGAGTGTCTATAAATGTAAAGACCCTCCCTATAAATAGGGGGTCTTGGCCCTTGTTTACAGCAGAGAATCCTGAATGAAATCCTTTGTTTCTACTATCCATGAAATGTCTTCTTTCTAAGTTCTCTTATTCTCTGAAAGTCTAGAGTATATAGTTTATACTATCCCTTCCCCTAAATAGATGCAAGTATGCTCTACACTCGCCTCTTACGAGGATCTTGTGTATCAGAAAGCTTCCGATCCTTTGAACCGTTTATGATAGTACTCTCTCTAGTAAGGATTTGAGATAGTCATAATTGGTCGATTAAGCCATGGAAGCGCTGTTTAGACCTGAGGGACTATCTTCGTTTCCTTATAGAGGGGTTCTGTCCGAAATGGTATCAGAGCCAAACCGTTTTTCAAAAGGGGATATGATGGTATAGATTATATGCCGAAGACGAGTAAGAGGAGCCAACCTAACATGGACATCCCAACACAAGCACCCTCTCAGCCTATTCTCTTAAACTCTACTCTCTCCTTACCCCAGTGTCTTAAAAAATTACATTCAACATAAACATAAAAAAAATATATGTGGTCATTCGGGTTTGTGTCATTCGGGTTGAATCAATTTTTATAATATTTATTTTTAAATTTAATTTTTTATATTAAATATTTACTCTTTTTTATCATCTTTTAAATTAAAATATAATACTAAAAAATTATGTTACTGAAGATATGATAAATATATTAATAAACTAATAAAATTATAGAGTTAAATATTTAATATCATCAAAAGTTATAAAAATATATTATTATAATTTAATGCTAATAAATACGAAACAAAAATTTAATATCAATTTAAAAAATATAAATATAAGAACAAGTTAATATAATAAATTTGACCAAATCACTAAAGGAAACATAAAAACAAATTATGTCCATTGTCAAATCAATTATCACATGTTCATATATTTGTAGCATGTAGAAAATAAAAATCATCAATCAAATTTTAATTGCAAGATTTTCTTTTTTTTTTTCAAAAAAAAAACATATATATATATCTTATCAATAAATTTTCTTACCAGATAAATAAGATTAGTTTAAAGTGAAATAATTAATCATACTCAATATCATTAATTAAAAACATATAAAACATAATAATTAATAAAATTAAAAATAGATAAAAGTAATTAAATAATAAAAACTTGAACTAAAGTATGAAAATATTAGATGAAGTGAAGTCCAGAAGCTCGTAAATTAAATGTGTGAAATGGACCAAACACCTCTATAAATAGATTTAGGATGAAATATATTATTATTATTATTATTATTAATATAACTTGTTATTATTATTATTAATGATAATGATATAACTTATTAATATTATTAATCATAATGATAAACATATTGAAGTTGCATTGCATTTCAGTTTGTTTAAATGAGTTTTGAAAATTCAAATTACAAATCGAGTCGAACCACTTGATTTTTAGAAAAAGTTCAAAACAATTAAAAAGTTTTTGAATTTGGGTTATGGATCATTTAAATTGATTTTATTTTCTTTATCAATTTGGTTTAGAACATCTCTATTTTTAGATTTATTTACAGACAGAAACAAGTTATAGTTGATGTCCTACTAAGTTAGTGAGATATCTAAATTGTTGTTGTCATTTGTCTCCGAGGCATCAACGTATAATTTAAGTACATATTTTTTAAGAACTTGACAATTATTTTGTCTTATTTATAGTCTTATTTATTAAGAACTTGACATTGATCTTGCTAGATATAAGTTTAGAAGTTCTCTAGAGATTATGTACTTAAGTATTCCACATGAAGCATTGATAAAATGTAATGAAGTTTACTAGGTCTCTAAGTACAATGATTGGCCAAATATCAATCCCTTTTTGTAAGAATGATATGTATATTTTTGATGCAACCCTGAAAATATATATAACAAAACAATATAGAGAATATATTTTATCATATGTCCAAATTTCTAGTATTGGATACAAGTAATTTTTTATGAAAAATAATTTTATTCAATATCAGTATTCAGTATATATACTCATATTGATATTACTAATTAAGCTAAATATAACTCTGTATGGGGTAGTGTTTTAATGTAAGTAATTATGATATTTTATTGAATAATTTATTTGGAGAGGGTTGATTGTATTTTTGGTAAATACATATAATTTTAGAGTGGTAGATAATGGTTGAAGTTTTGGGATGTAATCTCCCGAAAACTTCTAAATAATATATAACATGATTTAATAAAACAATAATATAATTTTAGAAGGGTCTGATAAAGATAGTATACCAGCTGCTATAGAGTTTTGCTGTTGTATCCTATTCTTCGGATATTAAACAAAGAAAGAAATATACTTTGCTTACAGATTTAAAGTTATACATTACATCATATCAAACAAAAGAAAAACACTATCAAATGTTTTGAAACAATGATATGAAAACCTAATCCTAGTGGGGAAAAACGAAGGGAGATAATTACACAAGGCAAAAATACAAGAGAAAGAGAGAGATAAAGGAAGACAAAGCATTTAGAGTAAGTTTATTTAAAAGGTTTCTTCTTTCAGGATGTGAATGCATGTTGCTTTTTCTATGATCCAATCATTAATTTATTTTTCTCTTGGGTATAGACGAAGTTCTAACTTTTAAATATAGTATTGAAAACATCAAATTAAGTCTTTAATTAATAGGTAGAAAAAAATTATTCATTTTTAAAGTTTCAGTATAACTTTTTTAGTCTTCTTTTAATGTTAGTGTAATCTATGCTATATTAAAATAAATAAAATATTTTATGTCTATTTAGAGCGAGTTTGATTTATGTTATTACTCTCTCCTAACCTAATGTTCGATGTTAAATCGTGTAACTTCCCAACTCTAATATATCTATTCAACTATTATGTGATAACTTAGACACAAAAATTAATTTAGTTTGAATACTACTCTAATACAATTTTAGAAAATATGATTTGTAGTCAATATTCACGATTCTCCACTTTAAGTTTGAATACAAGAATTCTCATCATCATCAATCTTGATCTTCGAATAAAAAAATTAATCATCATCAATCTTGATCTTCGAATAAAAAAATTAATTAACTTTAATTAATGTTTGAGCTTAGATCTTGACAAAGATTTCCTAAACACATTTACAAGATTATTTTTAGAAGTTTTTATAATCCTAACTCAACATGAAGCCTAATATTAATGTGTATAGTTCTCTCATGAGAGATCTGATGATCAACATCCTCTTTAACTGTACAGTCTCATTTACCCTTCATATAAGTGCAACTTAATCTTCTTGGGTAATAGAAAAATTTATCACTAATTGTAAATTGACTTTTCAACAAATTGCATTCTGAAATAATATTGTAAACACATATTCATAAGTGCTCTTTCTTGTATCTACATTTCTTGCATAATCTACATATATTAATCCCTCAATACTTTCTTTGTCTTTGTCTTTGTCATAAGTAGATAGTTTATAAATGAGATGAGGAAATACCAATAAATATACAAAATGACAACTTCTATTAGAATGATATTGTTAGAACTTGAGAAGTTTATTACTTTTTGATGGAGTTTTTGTTATCATTTATTGTTTTTATAATTAAAATAAATTTCTTCCTATAATGAATGAGAAGATAGTTTAGTATTTTTGTTTACTAACACACCACCTCTTGAGTAAATATGAACACTCTTTTTTAAGTCTACAAAAGCTACTCTTGAGTTCATTTGTATATGTTTCTTTGTTGTGATTGTAAAACGTTCTCTTATGAAAGATGCAAAACCTTTTCTTCTCCATTTTTGTCTCATTAATATTCCACCAAAATTTACTACACATTTACTCATAATCTTCTCTATTATTAATATTTTAACATGATATTAATACCTTAAATGTTTTTAGGGATTGTGAGAGAAAAAAAGGAAAATCCAAAAGTCAAGGCTAGTGAGAACCTTCATTTGTTGGTTGTAAATATGATGACTTATTTGAGAGATCAAATGTTGTTGTTGGATGTAGGGGAAGATGATTGTACTTAAAACACATTACTTGGAGAATTCAATAGTTGACTCAAAAGTTGTAAACATGAAATGAAAAAGCAAGGAAAAACATTTTTCATCAAGCTAGCGATTTTACATGATGATATTTTCATCAAGATTGTTACTTTGAAAACTGTCAAGGAATCTTGGATTAGTTGAAGGAGGGGTTTTAAGGGAGTGATAAATAGAACATGACGCAAATTCTAAATCTAAAAGCGGGTTTGAAGTTATCAGAATAAAGGATAGTGAATTTGCCAAAGAGATCACTAACCAAATTTTAAAGGTAGTCACTTATATAAGGTTTATTTTCGAAGAACATAATGATAAATGTATGGTAGAGAAGATCTTAGTCTATCTTTTTTATTCTGAGAGGTTTGAATAAAGAAACTTCTCTCTAGAAAGAAAGTAAAGATTTCCCATGGTAGCAATGATAAAACTGGTGAGTGGTCTACAAGATACTAAGCATAGATGATCTCCTAGTATGAAAGAGAATAATGAAATTATCCTAATAGCACATAAGGTATTAGGATAATGATAATTGTATGGTAGAGAAGATCTTAGTCTATCTTTTTTATTCTGAGAGGTTTGAATAAAGAAACTTCTTTCTAAAAGAAATTAAAGATTTGTCCATGGTAGCAATGATAAAATTGGTGAGTGGTCTACAAGATATTAAGCATAGATGATCTCCTAGTATGGAAAAGAGTAATGAAATTATCCTAATACCGTAAAGTCTAACAATGAAAAAAAAAATGGTGATCAAAAGGAGAAGTTTGAGAATATTGAAAAATATGTTGGCCGAAGTTCAAGAGAGGGGTGAATTGAACTATTAATCATTTTTTACAAATCAAGAGAGAAATAATGAGTGTTTTTATGAAACAATGATCACCAAACAAAGACTGCACAAAATAGTCAATTAAATTGCCAAAATAGCAAGCTAAAAATGGATTAAGAGAGTGCATCCAGTAAAAACAATTAACTAAAATGTTAAAACAGTTGATTGATTTTTTCTGACAAAGTTAAATCAGAAAAATAACAAGCTAAACAGTAAAATAGTTGACTAAAATTTGCTTTCCAGCACTTAGAAAATTTCAGTAGCTCTAGTAGAAGAACAGTTACCTAAAAACTGATTTTAACCAATTAAAATCTTTAATCAGTAGCAGTTTTCAACCAAAACATGTAAACTATGTTGGATACCCTTTTCACAATACAACTTTAATCAGAGATAGAAAAATAATGCACTGATTAAGAATCGAATTCAAAAAAATAGCTAATTAAAACTAGAAAATAATTTATTAAAATTTTACAACAATTGGGTCAAATCAAATTTTGAACTAGATTTTGCAATACAATAATGTTTTTCCAGTTTTTGGCAGAAAATTGACCGTGTATCCTTTTTCAAAGAACAATTTTAAACAAAAAAGAAATGTAAAGCATATACAAAACTTTCAAACCAGAAATGTTAAAAGATAATTTTATAAAACAATTTGCTAAATTCTTGACAGCAAAGACTTGAAACTAGATTATACAGCAGTGCTTTGAAAACAACAAACGATTCAACACTTCTTGAATAAAAACAAAGTGATTTGCTTGTTAAAACAAAGTTATTAACCAAGAAACATATCAAAGACCAATTACTAAAAGTTTTTGAAAAACCAGTTGATTAAAATCTCAATTTAATTGATTGTTTATGCTGCCAGAGTTATGTTTTAGTTGTTATCCAAAAAAATAATCGACTATTTTTTATTTTTAACAAGCTATTTAGACTAGTAGAACAAAATTAGTGATTAAATGGCTCGCAAATGTAAATTCAACAAGGGAGAATGGATCGCACAAGGATTTTTATACTGGTTCACTCTTCCTCAAGAGCTACATCTAATCATTTGCACAAATGTGCAAAGATTTCACTAAAACAACAAGTTACAAGCAAATACACCACCAATATTCAATATTGAACCCTACAAGATTGATTCTACACTTATGCAGAACCCTACCACATAAAATGTAGCACTCTACTGCCTATCGCAGTGCAAACTTCAACATACAAACAAAATTACAAAGAATTTCACCACAAACTATACTCAAACACCCTATTCAAGTATAATTCTATCAAAGAACATATTATTTTGAATTACAACACTCAATATCTCAACACAACAGCCAAAACCCTATCTCAATATAGAAAGAATCACTTATCTATAAAGAGAATAGCTATTGAATACTCCCCCAATCACATGCAATCAAAATACCACTCAAGAAGGAGAATCAAGGGTGATCTTGATCCAATCTTGATCAACCTCTCCAATCTTGAATGTAGTCTCCAAAAAACTCTCAAGTGATGCTTAGAAAATGATTTTCAAACTTTGCAGAATGATTTTCTTTTTTTTTTTTTTCCAAAAATGCGCTGCGCTCAGGTTTATATAGAGAAACCTGTACTGTCAAAGAAAAAATAATCGATTGTTTTTGAAAAACAATCATTTGTTTTTCCTTCAGCACAAAAATAGCTAACTGTTTTTTCGAAACAGGTGATTGTTTTTGTTCTGCAGCACTTTTTCTCATAAAATGGTTTTCGAAAATGTTTTTTCACTTAAGCAAATGGGAGTTCTTTGCATGGAAATGATGGAATGAAGTGAAACAAACTTAAGACACTCTATTCTACCCCAATCAAGGCACGAAAGCAATCTTCCATCAAATCTTCCAATGCTTTAAGGATTTTCTTCATCAAATCTCCAAGTCAAGGACATCTTCACCAACTCCTATAGAGGATCATAACAACAAAGGTAAAAGTTGGATGAAGTTTTCACCATGCTTATACACCAAAAAAAAAACATAATAAAATTATCAACAAATGTAAAAGTTGGATGAAGTTTTCACCATGCTTATACACTAACAAAAAACATAAAAATTATTTATTGGTTAAACTAAATGCTAGAATGTAGAGTCTATAACCAACTTGAATCCATAAAGAAAGTTTGTCAATACAAAAAAAAAATCAATAAGGATATACTAATCAAATCTGTAACATGGTGGTAGAATCACTTTCAAAATGAAACTCTAAATTACTAAAATCAATTTTTAATATCATTTATTATATTTTAAATTAAAATAAATTGTTTTTATAAAAAATAAAAAGGCATATGATTTAGTCTTTGTGTTTTTCAACACACCATTTATTAAATAAATTTGAGCATTTTCTTTAAGTCTACAAGAATAAGGCAGGTTGATTTGTATAGGTGTCTTTGTGTTGTGATTCTAAAAGATTCTCCTTTAGTAACATACAAAAATAGTTTTTCTTCTCCATTTTTATCACACTACGTAACCTAAATTTATTCCACATTTATTCTAATAATTTCTTTTATTTTTAACGCTAATAAATATCCCAAGTTTCTCATCGAGGATATTATCTTAGGCAGCTTCTGAGTGGGATAGGCCTTCTAAGGACATATCCTCCAAGGTCTATTGGTGGAGAGAAAATGAGTGTTATCTGGAACTGTTAGATTGGGGTTGGAGAATCATTTGTAAGGGACCATGTCAGATTTTGGAAATAGAAGTTGGAGTTAAGTGAACTTTTCTCTGACTTAGTTCCATTACCTTTTCTTCTTCTTTGCCTAATAATTTATTGTTTTCCACAAACACCTATGTTACAGATTGTATCTCTCCCCAATTATACAATAGATTTAAATCTTATCATCTTTTCTTTTCTGATTGTTGATCATGGATCACCGATATTGAAGACTCGTTGCTGTAATCCCTCTATATCCACCTAATTAACCCACATCTTATTAATCCCCAAACCCACATCTTTCGTCTGAGACAATGCAAGCATATTTAATAAACTTATTATAACTATTGTATATTTTTATTATATATCTGTTTTTATTTAGTAATATTCCATATGATATGATTAATTATATTGGATAGGTATTGATTGTATTAGAGATCTTGAATGGATCTTTAAGGGAAAGTTTAGGAAAGCACTGTTGTATATATTTTTAATCTTCTGAGAAATAAAAGAGTGATGTATTTTGTCATTATATTAGAGTCATACTCATATATACCCAACATATTGAATCATGGCTGAAGAACCCAATGATGACACCTGTCAACGGAAAACTATCTCACCTTACGACATATCCACTTTTGACAATCCTGGTCTCTTGATTACGCATGTACAATTGAAGGGCGAAAACTATGATGAATGGGCTCGTTCGTTAAGAACGACTTTGAGAGCGATGAAGAAATTTGGCTTTATTGATGGGTCAATCAAGAAGTCGATGGATGACTCAACGGATCTTGAAGATTGGTGGATCATTAATTCCTTATTGGTGTCCTGGATTCGAAACACCATTGAATCGTCTCTTTGCTCAACGATCTCACATGTCGAGATCGCACAGGGCTTATGGAATGATATTCGCGACCGGTTTTCATTGGTCAATGGACCAAGAATGCAGCAAATCAAATCAAATCTTGCTGAGTGCAGATAAAAAGTAATGAGCATTGTCAATTACTACGGAAAGCTTAAACAATTGTGGGATGCATTGGCAAATTATGATCAGCTGCCAACTTATAAATGCGGAGGATGCACATGTGATCTTGGATCGATTCTTGACAAGAAATGAGAAGAGGAAAGGGTACATACCTTTCTTATGGGGTTAGATGACACAGTATATGACACTGTTTGTTCTAATATTTTGGCACACGATCTGTTGCCGAATCTAAACAAAGTTAACTTGATTCTAATTCAAGAAGGAGTAGAGACGATGTCATGTGGGAAAGAAGACAGAGGAGAGGTAATGGCTTTTGCAGTTCGTGGCAGAGTGGATGGGAAAGAAAAAACAATGATTTGCTCCCATTGCAAACGTAGTGGGCATGACGCAAATCTTGCTTTGCACTCGTTAGATACCCCAAGCGGTGGGGTAATAGACCGCGCAGTGACAGAAAGAATGGAGGTCGTGGTAGGGGATCGCAATCCTCGTTACAGTGAACAAAAAAAGGGGCAGACCGAGGCTGTGGTGTTGTGCGAGTCAATGCAGCATAGGCCATACCTGGAAGCTTAACCATAGGAAGTACATTGGATGAGAATGACGTTGAATCTCTTGAACTGAGCCATGATCAACTCCAGGCGCTGATGAAATTGCTAAAGGACCAAAATAATCATCTAACTGAGAAGATGACCGATGAGAACAATATTGTGGCTACCAAGGCATTGGGAAAACAACAGTGTTATTTTTTACTTCGCAAGTTGGACATTCGAGATCTTCACACTCTAACTTGAGGGGGATATTGTGATTATTGTATATTTTTATTATATATCTATTTTTATTTAGTAATATTTTATGAGATATGATTTGTTATATTGCGTAAGTATTGATTGTATTAGGGGATCTTGAACGGATCTTTAAGAAAAAGTTTAGGGAAACACTATTGTATATAATATATTTTAATCATCTTAGAAATAAAAGAGTGGGATATTTTGTCAAAACTCAATAAAGTTTTTAAAAAATATGGTAAACAATCATTTTTAATAGAAAAATAAATTAAGAAAACAAATTTGAATGTCTTCAACCACCAACTAGAGTTAATTGGCATTGAGTTTTGACTCTCATTTGTTAATGATTTTCGTTAGCAAGAATTAAAAGTGCAACATCAATTGCATACTGAAATTGAAGAAATCCACGTTTTTATATGATTAGTTGGATTTAAGTTTAGAAAACAAAATGTTATAAAACAAATTAAGTTTAATGATTGCCGCACTTAATATATCTTAAGAGGAACACTTTAATATCTTCTTTAAAATAACTTTTTATTGAGTAGACTTTTCTCACAAAGTAATACAGTCAGAATTTTTATTTGTTATAGTTTATACTTTATTGAGTTGACATAAAGTTATTTTTGAATTTATTATATATATACATATACATATACATATACACACATATATATATATATATATATATATATATATATATAATATGTTATAAATGATTAATTAATCTAGTAAACTCATTTTACTGATAATTTTTCTTTTTTTTTTTCATCTAAACGATTCAAACCCAAATCTTATTTAAGACATTCAAACCTCTTAGAACAAAAACTTGATACGATTTGGGTATAAATGTATCGTAATAATAAAATGTATAAATGTGTCCTTTTTTTAATTAGAAAATTTGAACTTTATCTTATTCATGTTCATGTGAAAAAATTTGTGTCATCATAACATTCATACAAAGTATTACCTTATTTCGCTAAGAGAATCACGTTCAATATTCATTATGCGTGTTAAAACTTGTTGGATCAATAACAATTGAAATAATAAGAAAAATAATTCTCTAATCCAATGGGATTGAAAAATATAAAGCAAAGGGATCATCATATTTAAAAAAATTCAATTTCAATTTCGTTCATACAAATGAGATAGTAGTGCATTGATATTAATTTTAATAAAAATATTGTTGTCCTTTTTTTCCTTAGTGGATGATTACGAGATGGATAAGAAACTGACATATGACATAAAGTTACTTTAATGTGATAGATGACTTGGTTTAACTAATATTTGTATTAACATAAAACACTTTCTTTCTAGTTTTCCTTATCAAATAATGAAAGGGAAATGACAATGAGGATAGACTCTTCCTTTTGATGTTAGTGCAATTTTTTATTTGAAAGACTGAAACACTTTTTCATTACTTACAGGCTAAACAACCAAATTCAACACACATTACATATAAAAAAGAAGAAAGAGAGGGAAAAAAAATCCATCTGCGAATATTCAATAGGTCAAGCAATCCGTGTGTTCTGCATCTGGGTTTGGTTCACTAGTAATTCTTTCAAGTTTTCGTATATATTGGAATGGTTTTCCAGTATTTGTTATATAATTTTTTTCATGCAAAATTAATTTGATAATTTTTAAAAAATGGCATACTAAAGCATTGAAAGAACAAAGTATTTGAAAAAAAATTGAGATAACTTAAGAGATTAGTGTTGGTAAACTTAAATTTAATGAAATTTTCATTATAGTTGAAATATTTAAATTATTAATAAATTAATTTGAATCACTATATTTCAAGAAGTTGCTAAAAAATCATGACATTTATAATAAATTTTGAAATGTTTTGATTAAATAAAAATATGGAAAAAAAAAACATATATAGAAGAGATAGTTCTAAGAAAATATAGTTAAAAAAATAACAAAATTAGAAAGACTAATGTATAATATAAATATAAAACAAAAGACTATTATTCAACTATAATATGCAAAAACAATTATATTTTTTTAAACAAACACGTAATCATATATATTCCTTGAACGTGTAGAAGCAGTTATATTATGTTAACATGCAACTAGTCATGGCCTATTTATGGAAAGGATGTTAGTTGAAGGAGAGCATATATTATTATTTAAAAAATTAAAATAACAACTAAACAATGGGGATACATGGGTTAGCATAGAATTTCATATTTTTATCAAGAGAAAGTTTGTAAAGTTTTATCAACAATTTTTTGTATAATTAAAAACATAAGAATGTCTCAAGACATCTCATATGAATTATTTAATAAAACTAAAGATAGGTCGTCTTATTTCTTATGATTTGAGAAATTATTTTTTCTGAAACTTTAATTGAAGTAGATCGTCTCGATAACGAAAAATCGATCCCAGCCACAAAGATTTCAATAAATTGTTATGGAAGAAATAATTCCGACACAAGGAATTTGAAGAGGAAGTTGAAACAAAAAAAAAAAAAAAAGAATTTTGAGGAGCAACTACATGGAGATTACAAAAAGACAAGAAACGTATTATATATGGAGAACAGTTAGAGTGAAAATTAGTGCTGAGCAAGAATTAGTTTATTTAAAAAAATTATTAGCTCGTGCATTGTAACTCTGTAAATAGGATTTGATATACACGTTAGAAGATACACATTTGTAACATTTTCTCTTTTATTTTAAAAAATTATTAACTCGTACATTGTAACTCTGTAAATAGGATTTGATATACACGTACACATTTGTAACATTGATATTCTCTCAGACATGTCCCGAAGCATAATGACAAGGAACTTTAATTTTTGTAATTGTGTCTCTACAAAAATAACCCGTAATAAAGTTTGAAGAATATAAGAAATTAACATGAGTACAATTTTTAGACTCATTCTTCCTGTACACTTTATGAAATGTTCAAAAATAATTTTTGTAAAAAGATTGAAATAGGTTTCATGAAAATGAAAGAAAATGGTTGAGGGGTCATTTTGTATTTCGGATTGAAACCTCGTTTTTGAATTCGAAAGTTATTGTTAGTTCCTGATTTGATCAATAAAAAAAAAGAAAAAAAAAAGCAAAAAAAGCAAAGCAGTAATATATTTCGGATTGGGCCAATCCGAAAGTCAAAAATAAAAAAGAATGTATCATTATGGATTAGACCAATTTAAAAGTCACGAGATGGGATGGAAGCAATCTAGATTGGATCTATCCGAAAATCATAAGAATAACATTCTGGATTGAGCCAGTCCATAAGCTAGAGGTGTAGTGGAGGGACTCTGGATTACGCTAATTTAGAAGTCAAAAAAAAATTATCATTCCAGATTGGGTCAGTCCTGATGTTAAGGAGTGTCGGTGGAAGGTAGTCTCTTAAAATTTTTTCTTAAGAACATTTTCATACAAATTTATTTTATAAACTAAAATAACTTTTACATACGAGCTTTCAAAAATTTATTCGATCATGATCTTATCAAAATGTGGAAAGTTATGAGACAAAATGTGGAAAGTTATGAGACAAAATGCTACTAAAGGAAAAGCTTTCTTTGCAGAGGTATAAGTTCTTTGGAAATTACTTTTTATGACTAACATCAGGTATTGAATAAAAGTCTATTGACATAAGATTCTTTCACCTTCAAATCAATATAAACACATTGATAATAATCTAAATTTAGATAAAAGATGATATTTCCTGTGGTTAAAACATGTAATTGTCTTTGAATTATGTGAATAGGAATGAGTAACATAAAATCCTTTCGTATCTTATTTCATGAGTTGTGATAGAGTTGATTTATATGATATTTTTAAATTATCTTTTATGACAAAATTAATTTTTCTTAAATGTAAAATATGTTTAATTATAAATTTTAGGCAATTTTTATTCTAAATTCTCATTATTCCGAATAAAAAAATATTGGGTTGAGAGAAGAAGGAATTGCGCCCAGCATAGTAAACCTATTTCCGACACAAATCAGACTCGAGAGTAATTAAATCCCTACATAGAAAACTTGGGCCTAACACAGGTTTAGCTTTGTTCTTACGGGACCTTGAGGCTAATAACAATACTTTCCAAATATCAACTCCAACAGCTCATTCATCGGTCTCCAGTCTCCAGTGTTTGGTCAGTTCTTTGTTACCAGAGGTGTAGTGTAGATTGGATTGGATAAAACATACATTTTTCTCCTTTGTTCTTTCTTATTTACAGTGGTATTTTTGTAATCATGAATATTTACTTTTTTATCAGAGGGAAGGTGTAAAGTACACTCAACATACCCTTTCCACCTTTTGTCAGAGGGAAGGTGTAGAAAACACAAAAAGTTGCTTTCTGTTAGAGGCGCTACTATCAGAGGGGTGATACTGATTCCAAGTTTTGTAATAATGATAATGGTCCACCTCTTGTAGAATTGGGTGACTAACAATTGAAGGGTCCTCTGTACAGCACAGTACACATGCCCCCAAGCTTGAGTGGTCGATAAGCTACGAAAGCTTTTTGGATGATATCTGGCCGACATAATCTCGAGTCCTCTGTACCATCATAGTTGGGCTTCCCTCATTACTGCCCATCGCATCAACTTTCTTGCATTAATACGGAATTTTGAAGGCATGGTACTCGACTCTTGGACCAATCTTGAGATTGGGTTTTCAGAAAGTAATGGTCGATCTTGTGTTCGACTTTCAAACCAATCATGAGATTGGATTTTGCAATGTCAAGACTAATGTATTATTCGACCTTTGTACCAATCATGAGATTGAGTTTTTATCAAATGAACACCGACGTATCATTCAACCTTTGTACCAATCATGAGATTGGGTTTTTATCAAGCGAAGACCGACGAATTATTCGGCCTTTGTATACCAATCATGAGATTGATTTTGTCAAGTGAAGGCCAACGTGTTATTCGACCTTTGTACCAATCATGAGATTGGGGTTTTATGAAGTGAAGATCGGCGTATCATTCGACATTTGTACCAATAATGAGATTGAGCTTTTATAAAGTGAATACCGACATATTATTCGACCTTTGTACCAATCAGGAGATTGGGTTTTTATCAAGTGAAGACCGACGTATTATTCAGCCTTTGTACCAATCATGAGATTAGATTTTGTCAAGTGAAGACCGACGTATTATTTGTAGTTTGTACCAATCATGAGATTGGGTTTTGTCAAGTGAAGACCGACGTATTATTCAGCCTCTGTACCAATCATGGGATTGGATTTTTATCAAGTGAAGATTGATGTATTATTCGACCTTTGTACCAATCATGATATTGGGTTTTGCTGAGTGCCTTTGTACCAATCATGAGATTGGGTTTTGCTAGTGAAGACAGACATGATATTCGGCCTTGGTACCAATCATGAGATTGGGTTTTGCTGAGTGAGGACCGAGGTTGTACTAGACGTTTGTACCAATCATAAGATTGGGTTTTTAAGAGTGAAGATCGACACGGTGTTCAACCTTCTTGAACTCGACCTCAGGAGAGCTCAGCTTGAGGTAAACTTGGTCATGGAGATAATAAGGCATGAGCTCCATAGTTTTGACAGGTCACACAGATGTGTGTGATGCACATCGATCCCATCGGTCCCATGTGAAGACCAAACTAGGAAGATATTGTAGAAACTTTTGAAGAATAAATTTATTATTTTGAACATAATAGTGATAAGCTTCTAAACATCAACTATTGAAACAAGATAAAGCATATTTCACTTAAATGAGGTAAGGCATTGAAATATTTTCGTTAAAAGAATTGAATAAAATTCAATTAAAATAATATGCAACAACAAAATCTATAATTCTTATCCTTAAGTTTCATGCAACAAGCTATCTGTAACATCAACAGCTAAATTTCCTATAAAAATAGAAAGATCAGAAACATTATATGGGGGCTTGTCTAATATGCTAAATGATGTTCAATTCAAGCGAAAAGGTTACTCTGTGTTAGGCATCAATATCCCAGCATAATTTTGCAAAACTTTCTCAATTGTGCCATGCGAATAGAATTCCACAAATCCATAACCCTCTAATAGACCAGTTTGCTTATTTCGAATAACCTTAATGGAGGAAATCTTGTGTGTTTTTTGGATTTATCTCTTTTTTTTTTTTCATGTATAGTAAAAGTAGGGAACATACAGGAACGTATGAGTCTCTAACGCTACGCTTGGCATCAGTGGTGGATAAAATGGTGTAGACAAGAATGAAGGTGCCAACAATCTTAGCACTGAGTCCATCACTTATGGTGTAACTAGGGGCAATGAAGTTGGCACCACCATTGTGTTGCCTGAAGAAGGCTTTTCCATCGAAACCTTTGACCACACCAGCACCAACGATAACACTCAGAACCACCGAAGGCCCAAGCAACTGTTGGTAGGCGATGTAGGGTTACGGTGACGGCAACATAATGTTGAGGTGACATCATGTGGTGTTGCATTACCATGGCAGTTGCAGGGTACATCAAAAGTCATTGCGACGGGATGGGCATAGGCTGCAGCGGCGATGGCGGTGGCGTCTGCTAGTTCTGTGGCTTACGAAACAGAGTCGTTCAGTGTTGGTTGCATTTTTTTTCAACTACCGTTACGACAAGCGCCTCTCTCAGTTGTTCCTTCTTCATTTTTTCACGCTAAACCCTAAACCATGACATTTTTTTGTTTGTCGACAAGTGCCAACTAGCCTCACCATTAGGACTTATCTAGTTTAATTTCTTTCAAGTTTAATTCTTTTTAAGTTTTATTTTATTTTAGTGAACTTCTTTTCTTGTGTTAAAGAAGTTTTCATTAGAAGAAAATTTGTGAAGTGGGTGTCTAAAAAAGGTTTTGGCTATGAAAGACTTAATACTTAAGTGTGTCCATTGTGGCCTACCTTTCTTTCCTAGAAACTTACCTAGTGTACTTAGCATTATTTTTTTTCTTATGAAAAGTCTTTTAATATAAGCTTAAGATTTCTAGAAATACTTCTCACCACAGGGCAAGTGATTCACCAAAAAGTCTGACACAAGAGCTTATGTCACTTAAACTATAGAGAAAATAAGAGGAAATTTTGAAAGAAAAAAATGAAAGAGAATCCCAACTTACTATTATTGACGAAGACCTTAGACTCTTAAGGAAAAAAGAAGAAAAAAAAAAAAACAAAAAGACTAAAAAGTATAAGTAATTCTTCGAGGTGTTCAAGGTCAAAGGAGACCCAGTTTGAAGAGGGTATCCTTAGAATTAATGAATTTTATCAACCCCCTTCCACCCTAAGGGCATAGGAAAGAAATTTAGTCTAGAGAGGTTAGGGTTGACCTTCCTCACTTTTATGGTAAAGACGATGTGAAAGTCTACCTTGATCGGGAAATGAAGGTATAACAATTATTTGCATGTCACCAAGATAGTGAGGAACGAAAAGTACTCTTAGTTACTTTGAGTTTCCAAGGATATGTGATGTATTGGTTGACCTTCCTTGAGCGAGATAGAAGGCTCCATAATGAACCTCCAACCCAGTATTGGAATGACTCAAGGAGTGCTATGAGGTGTCAACATGTCTCATCTTACTAAAATAGGGAGTTATGGATAAGCTCCAATGACCCCATTAGAAAAATATGAGTGTAGAAGAGTATAGACAAAAGATGGAGTTGTACATTATGAGAGTTACGATTAGGGAGGAAGATAGAACCGCTATATATAGGTTCTTGAGTGAATTGAGCCTTGAGATAAGAGATACAATTGAGTTTCTACTTTACAAAGATTTTAATGATTTGGTATAACTTTGTATTAAGGTAGAACTACAAAATTTAAGAAAATCTACTTTCGAAAGAAAATGCTCACTCTAATTCTTGTCCAAAGAAAGATTACCCATAGAAAGATATCCAAATGATGGATTCACCTTTTAATGCTTTGTGGAGGTCTTATTGAACTAGAAGAGCACACATCTTCAATCATCAATATCTAAAGTTGTTCAAACTAGTGGATTTCTCAACCTCAAACATTGAAGAAGTCATGATAATTGAATTTCTCATTCACCACACTAGTTTATTAGGAAATAACTCTCAATTCACTGCATAGAGATTCTATCAGACAAACAAAAACGATAACAAAGAAATTCGCAAGTGTTAGAAAATAGGTAAATAATTAAGAAAAGTAATGTGATTTAATTAAAGTATTAATGAACTTCAACCTATGTACATAGGAGAATTCACTACACAGATATTACAACTTCACACAATTTCTCTTTTGGTAAACAATCACCCATAATACAAATTTAATGTTACAACTCCCAATTAGATTCTACTAAAGATATAAGGTCTTATACATATAGTAAATACTACTATAATTAACACACCTGAAATGTGCTTAAGATTGACGAAGATGGCATGTGAAAGTACTTATCATTTCACAACAGAACAACCAATAGATAATTTTATTATATAGTCCGTATCTTAGTAAACACTATAAGACTAAAGAGTCTATTAAGACAGTCGAGCAATGTCAAACAATTTAAGAACCTCAAAAACAAGATTTTATCTAACAATCTTTTACAAATTTCATTGTCTTTAATAGCTTTATTTATTTAATTAGTTATTTTATAGAAATTGAATAAATAGTTATTTATATAATTTATTATAATTTTATATTACAAAAAAAAATCTAAAATAAACTAGTAGCTTAAGGTATCAATAATACTTTTAAAAATATGTGGTCTAAAGAAATAAGCCACATTTCTCAATCTGTTGCTTAGAATTGTTTAAACGAAATCATAATGGCCTAAATAATATTAAAAAATTCCAAGAACAATTAAAACGTGTTGTCTAAAATTATGAATGACCTAAATATTAAAATTGTTTAAACGAAATCATAATGGCCTAAATAATATTAAAATTAAGAAAGAGAACAATTAAAGCGTGTTGTCTAAAATTATAAATTGTCTAAATATTGGTTGAAAAATGTGATTTGTTGTAAAATGATTTTGAAAAAGCATGTAATCATAGAAAAAAAAAAAGTTTAAGCAATGTAACGACAACATAATCTACTGGTGAAAAATTATCATTAAACCATTGACTAAAATTAAAACCACGGTTATTTGAATTTGGACCACACATTTTAGTTATTGTTTAAAGAAAAAATGGTGTATTAATTTTTATATTACAATAATTTTATATATAGAACAAATACTACTATAATTTTATATTATAATAACAAAGTTCAAAATAAACTAGTAGCTTAATGAATTAATAATACTTTTTTAAAATATTATAAATGTGGTATGGAAAAATAAGCCACGTTTTAGAAATGTTGCCTAAAATATGTCAATCTGTTGCTTAAAATTGTTAAATGATATCATAATGACCTAAATAATATTAAAAAATTGTTGCCGGGAAAAAGAGAACAATTAAATTGTTTTTTGTAAAATTATGAATTGCCTAAATATTGGTCGAAAAATGTGATTTATTGTAAAATGATTTTGAAAAGCATGTGATATTAGAAACAAAAAATCATTTTAAACAATGTAACGACAACATAATCTACTATTAAAAATTATCATCAAACCATTGACTAAAATTAAAACCACCGTTATTTAAATTTGGACATCAAACCATTGACTAAAATTAAAACCACGGTTATTTAAATTTGGACATTAAACCATTGACTAAAATTAAAATCACGATTATTTAATCAAAGCACATTAGAATGGAAAAAAAAAACTAAATTTGGACCACACATTTTAGTTATTGTTTAAAGAAAAAATGGAGTAGTATTAAGTACTTTTATATACCATACATAATTTTCGTTTTCAATTTGATCAAAGTGAACCAAAAACTAATTATCTAATCTATTATTCATAACATAAAGCTAAGAGTAAGCAAGGAAGGTAGATCGAGTATTATAAAGTGGTTTTTGGTGTTGCAGAATACACTTCATGATTTTAATTTGGGACTTACCCAAGTCTTGTGTATTTATTAGTTGTGAACTGGTACTACTGGATTGGCTCTGAAAATATATCTCGGAATTGGTTTACCTAGGCCTCACGTTTTTTTGCTCATGCTATCGAAAGTTGAAGCATTGTAGGCCAGGCTTGGTTGGTTTTGCTTTGTGCGTTGGAAGGGCCCATTCAAAATTGGGTGAAGATATTTTCACAATACTATTTATATCTCACATCCATTTAACATTAAATTATATTACTATTTTATTAATTTATAATATTTTATTAATAAAAATAGTATTAAATAAAAGTTATAGAAAGATAGTAGTGTCAAACTACTATTTTCTTTAAAAATTTGGTTGGAAGGGCTTAAAAAAATATAAAAAGTGTGTTCCTATTTTTGTTCTTGTGGTTGCGACTAGGACAAACTAGAATAGTATTATCTATGGGATATTTATGTAAAGTCCAGTTATAGATGTTTCTAAGAGCTTCTCTGTTTTATGTGTGTTCATGACTCTCTATTTTCTATTTTGTAAAGAAGCAAATTTTGGGTCACACTTTGGTACACTTGATATCTATTACGGGGGCACCATGACTTTCGACTCTGGGAAAGTGATACATTAATAGTTGAAAATGTGGTTCCAATCTGTAAATTTAATACGAGTGATTCCGAAATTAACATCTTTTAAATAATTACATATTTAAGGAGTAAATATGACTTATTTATAAAAAAGTTATATATATAAAATAAATTTATTAACATACATAAAAAGTAATAAGGTTAATTCGGTGAAAGTTCGTGGTGAAGCCAACTTTTATTAGAAAAAAAAATATTATCTTTGTTGAATTTTATATATGAAACGTTGAAGGGTCAAAAAGAAAAGACGTAACAACTTTCGAAAAACTTTAAGTAATAATAAAAAGCATGTCGATCTTAAATTAAATTGTATGCATATTGGCCATTCAGGCAAAGTTAGTGGTCAGGCGAATAAGGCTGTAATGTCCCAAAAGGCTGTAATGATTATCATTTACACTAAATCTTAAATAATAAACTATGATTGTTGAATGAGTCCATCAATAAGATATTTAATTTAAATATAATTAATACAATAAGAACAAACAATATTATCTAAATATATTTAATATATTTTATTTTTAAAGTCAATCATGACTATATTGTTTTTATAACTTTTACTATTCTTAAATTATAAATTATAATTTTAATTATCATATAATATTATTAATTAAAATCATTTAATTTTAATATTTAAATTTAGCGAATTAAATATCACAATTTAAATTAAACAAAAATTACGTCAACAAATAAATTCAATGAAAACATTCATAATTAAAATCCCTAAAAAAACCACAATTTTAATTTAATAGCAAAATGAAGATATAGAATAATATCTTAAAGACGCATTAATATAATTGAATAAAAACACCTACAACAAAATACACATAACAACTGATTCACACGACACAAACGATCACCAAAACCTCCACAAACATGCGAAAACACCATTGCCAAAGAAGAAAACAGAGAGGGGAGAAATTGTTTTGCGAGAAAGAAGTTGTACAATGACCTAATAGTACCAGTTTTATGTAGAACCTCAAACCCTCCGATTTAATAATGTTCACTTTAAAATGTTACCACACTTTTTTTTCATATGTGAAGCCTAAAATGTGATTAGTCATCTTTGCCCTAGTGATTGTATACTTTGTTTACTTTGATATAAATTAGGAATCACAATAATTCTTACAATTTTTAATAATAAATAGTGAAACTCATTCTTAATTTTCCGCTTAGTTTTATTCTGGTGAACGATTATTATAAATTTTGTATTATTAGTGATTTTTTCTTACTCGTGTTATTAAAAACTATTAAACAAGTTATAATATTAAAAACTATTAGACAACTCCTGTCTAATATACATCATAATTCCTAACTGCAAAAGGGTTTTCCAAAGCATGAGAACTCATCTAGAAGGAGTGTACATCTCTAGAAGGAGGTCTATTCCTTTTTTACCACTTGCCTATGATACTCCATATCCATTAAGAAGGCATATAAACCGAATAGACTCTCAATATTTAGTCCACTTACTAATTATAAAGTATGAAAAAAATATACCTTTAACATTTTAAATTCGATCCTAAAACATTTCAAACATTCTTTAAATCATTAATGAAACAATGAAAATTATTTTCTCATAATTCCTGAAACATCACCAAACATTGTTAAAATTGTTCTTAAACCAATGTGAATCATTTTCCCTAACCACATAAACATTGAAAACATCATATACTTATTCATCCAAAGAGAAACAAGCAACAAACCAATGAACTTAATATTTCCCCGCCAGAAAATCAGCTAGAATCATGATAGTCGTGCTCAAATCTGCTAAATACTGGTTATTGATTCTGACTTGGTTTAAATCATAAGCCTTCGTGTCACAATCTTTAACATCTTTCGTGACAACTGCGCCATTGATATTCATGTCGCTGTAATTTCCTGAACTGTATGTATGATTCTTTAGCCTGAGTGAGAGCAAGCAACACATCGGTATAATCCATAGTGCATGAACTATAACGTTGGTTGGCTTGTGCGTTGCTGCTGTTCCTTATTATCTCGCTAATTAGGGTTATGGTATCAAAAGCACTGACATGAGCCGTGTTAATGAGATACGAGGAAAGGCTACCAATATCTACACCTTGATTTGCCCCTGGTACTGAGAGTATAATTGTGTGGCAACTGCTAGGGTTGTTGTGTTTCGAGCAAATGTCGCCTACTTGCACTGTTCTAGCTGAACACAAGGAAAACAAAAAACATAAAAATGTTACATGCAAGAGTGGGTGTTTAGCAAAAGAATGAACCATCTTGCTTCTTTATCTCCTTCAATTTAGGGTGCTGGAATTTGGAATTAGGCATGAACAGGTATACCTATTTATAAATTGTGAGCACGTTGGATATGGTTTTGGTAATTCGTAAATATTATAAGCAGTCATAGATATTTTTAATATAAAAGTATAATATATTCAAAATAAAATATCGGATGTTTAATTTCGGAATTATAATATTGGTGAAAGAGGGTAACACAAATCGTTAAGATTTACTAAAATTTGAAAGGAAACTAGGATATCGTTAGTTATCAGTAGTATATTAGAATTTAGTTTGAACCATGCACAATTTTACGCTCAAATTCTGGATAAAAAACACTTTCACTCTCACATTAGAACTCTAGTTAAAGAGGATATACTAACAATTTAATGAAAACCAGTATATTATTATTACCTTGCATAATTTTAGTCAAATATCTGTAAAAAAAAATTGCAATTCCAATGTCACGTTAAAACTCCGTGTGAAGTTTTTTTCTAGAAAAATGAAGATTTCCCTACCTTTAAGAGTCAATGATTACGTTAAACTTTATTTTTAATGAGTTTAATTATTAATAAAATAATTTATAAATATAATAATTAAAATAATTTAACCATATCTGTATTTCCCATATTAACTTATCATATTAAGAGTGCAAACGTTTAAGGAATAATAATATAATGGTATTAGATTAATAATAAAATTGCTCACAACGAATGCTTTGTACATATGTGAATATAATAATACAAAATTAAAGGATTATATATCGAATGATACTGGTCCTAAATAAAGAAATAAATGCTTTTTACATATATAATATAATAATCGTATTTAGAGTTTAAATATTTTTTAATTTATAATTATCATATATAAATTGAAGAAAAATATTATATGAATATTTATTAATTTTTATACAATTTATTAATAAAAACTAACGTATTTTACTTAAATTATGTTTTGAAATGTTTTTCAAATAATAAATACAATAATTGGAATGTTTAAAAATATACAACAATTATAATGTAATATTTTGTACATATAACTTTTTTATAAGTAAAATTAAAAATTAATAATAATGGAAAAAAACTCAATATATTTATTGAGAAATGACAACAACTTTATATATAGATGAAACCGACTATTTTACGGACTTTAATGTTTTATATAATATATTTATTGACGTATAATTTCATTGTTACTATATTTATCGAATTCAGTTCCAAATTAAGCATAGAAATATTCTTGACAGCGCAAAATCTTTTAAAGCCAAATATATTCTCTTATCGATTTAGTTTTCTGGATATAAACACTTTTTCTATTCTCTCCATATTTTTTAAATATTTTGCACATACGTAATTACGAGGGAAGTGAGAAAAAAAAAAAGATGATTACCTTTCACGGTGTAGATTCCCAGCCATGGTTGCTGTATTTATAAAAGAGTAAAGTTATGTTGATATCAATAATTTTTAACCTCATTTAACACTGGGGTACTTTTGTCCAATCAGCATACGTGGTAAGGACAGTTGTGTCAAATGAAAAAAACGTAATGAAGAAGGATAATTTTGTCTTCTTCTTTCATGTTGAAACTAGTTTTGTTTAGGGAATATGAAACGATGCTGCGAACCTTTGAAATCAAATCTCAGGGGAAAAGAAAAGAGCTGTGAGAGCTTGTGCATTCGATTGCGAATCGAGAGCTACGATTGCCTGTTTGACGACGAGAGATTGAGGTTGTGCTTTTGCGACGACGTCTCAGTAGTTCTGTGAATCATTTTTGTAAGTAGGTATTGTGTTTTTGTGCGTTGAGGTTTGCCGTTGTGCAAAGTTTTGATTTTTAGGGCTTAGATCAGCATTGTTGAAAGCGAAAACGTTTTATTGGTGAAAACAACTTCTGGAATCGTTTTTATAATTAGTTATTGTGTTTTTGTGCATTGAGGTTTGTCATTGTTCCGTTGTGCAAAGTTTTGATTTTGAGGATTTAAGTTGGCATTGTTGAAAGGTAAAACGTTTTATTGGTGAAAAGAACTCAATATTGTTACACGAATAGTCATTTTTTAGTATTGGAATGTCGATTGATAGGGTTTGAAAATTTAGGAAACACACTTTTCTGGGGAAAAAAACTCAAAAGTTGGATGAGGTGTATTTGATTAGTGGGTTGTGGATTGATAGGGTTTGGAAACACATGAACACAAAAACATATGTGACTTGTGTCATCAAAACTTGAACTAAGGTGTCCCCTCATTACAGAAGGGGTAACCTCTAGTGTTTTGTAAGGTGACAATGACTTAATTATTTTACAAAACAACTTTGGTAACCCCTTGTGTAATGAGGGGACACCTTGGTTCAAGTTTTGACGACTAACCTATAGTGTTTTGTAGTAGTGGATTGTGGATTGATAGCACAAATAGTTTGATGTTATTTGGTTTTATGAAATTGTTTTCGTTTTTGTAGGATCATGATGACATCTTCTGATGTTCTTATTCGCGATAGATCCGAATTGGACAATAAGGTTTGATTTGTAGTTTGCATAATGGATTTTGAATATGATATATTTTGTCATGTCTATATTGAGTGGTTTAATTATATGTAGGATTGTTTGTGAGTCCGCCATTGTTGTAGGACTAAGTATCTGATGAAGGTCAATAACATGTTAACCGATGACTTGAAGGTGTGCATAAAAGCAACCCCTTTTGCTTGGCTCCTGATGATTGGTAAGGATCTGAAAATCAACAGGAGGTAATTAGGGAGTTGTCTTGTAGATTTGTTGAGAAGAATTGTGGTTTTCAAATTAGGTCCAAAGTAACTTCCTTTACATTAATTGATGTTTGTATAGCTATAGGGTTGAGATTAGCGGGAGAGAAGGTTGATCTGCAAAAGGAATCAAGTGAATCCCAACTGAGGAGTTTATTTGGTTCCAATCGTGTAATTGTAACAATGATTTATGAGGATTTAGTTAAACGTGTAAATGATTGCATAGTTGTTGATTTTTGTAAGTTGTACATTCAGTTAGGTTTGTCTGAATTTTTATTGCCCAACACAAAAGGAACTGTGTTTAGTGGGTTGTTTAGTCTTGTGGATAATCAGTTTGGTGAATTATGTAAATATAACTGGGGTGATATTGTGTACGAATATCTAGTGAGAAGTTTATGTAAAGCCGCTTCATCCATTTAGAATGTGACATTTTCTTCAGATGTGTATATTGTTGGTTGTACATACCTGCTGCAAGTAATTTGTATAGTATGTTCAAAAGTGAAGTATTTATTTGTTAATAATGGTTAGGTTTGTTAGTACTCTCACAAGACTAAAGATTTGATGAAGCCAAGCAAGACAAACCAAACAAGCAATTGGATGAGTTTTAGGCTTAGGTCTAGTGTGAGTGAGTGTGAGCTTGATTGGCAAAGAACCTATGCATAGTCCAGGAGAAGTCTAACAACACAATGGTCTAAAAGTGATTAAAAATCTAAACAAAAAGAGTTAGTTAAGTTTTGGTTCAAACTGGTTTGAAATACACTACACTGGGCAAAAGTAAAGCGATTCCAGTATACATGAAATCGAGTTATTCGTGCTTGGCATAATTGAAATAACTGTTTTTGAAAACAGAATTGGCGCTTTTCTTTTATAAAAAAACATCAAGGTTTCTAACATGCACCACTCACTGAAAAACGAAAATTGAGAATCAATATAGTAGAAACTATGAAAAACACTTTTGGGCAATTAAGAGTTTCTTGATAAAAATCAATTGAGGCTTTTTGTTGAAGAATAACTCTTGACCAACACTGTGCAATTGGAGTTCTTCATCACTGTGCAAAGGTCCCTTCTGTGCCCAAGAAGTCCTTTCTTAACCATTCTTGATCCCTTTCTGTATCAAGATATGTATTGATTGATTATAAATTTGTAAAACATTTGAAAGATTGTATTGTTTTAGGCTATAAGTCTCAGCCTTGTGTGTGATTGCTGAATTGAGTGGGGACTACGGGGAGTAGGAGTTCAATTCAGTGGGTATTTGATTCTTACAGGGAGTAAGAATTGTGTAATTGTTTGTGTTTGAACAATTAATTGAAATTAGTAAATGTGCTTTTCTTGAGGGGCAAAGGAGACTGGACATAGCCCTTGAGGAACGGTGAACCAGTATAATTGACTGTGTTTTGCTGTTCTTGACCTTTCTCTTTCAATTCTAATTTGTTCTTGAGCTGCACATTGAAACTAATTGGTAATTGAATTGATTCTTGATAATCTGAAGCATAATTGGTTTAATTGATATACTGTAAATTGGTTTTAATTCCTTATAGATTTAAAATTGGATTTAAATTTGCTTTAATCAGATTCTGCATCTTATCTGGAACAAGAAAGTGCATTTTGCTTTCTGGTATTTTTGACATTGTATAAACTGTGTATTAATTTGAATACTTTTTGCTGAATTAGAATTTGTTTTCAAACTTATCAGTACAATTGTTGGTTCGCATTAACTTTTGTTTAATTTGTATATTTGAAAATTGTTGTTGTAATTGAATCTTCAAATCTGATTTAATTTCAATTTTCTGCATAATCTAATAATTTGGATTTGTTGCTGGATTGTAGGATTCTACCATAATATCTTGGCTGAATTTCTCTCATAGTTAATTTTGTGTTTCATATTGTTTTGATAAAAATTGCATATATCTTGTTTTAGCTATTTTAGAAATCTTGATTGCATTAAAGTGTGATTGTAATTCATTTTGTTTGTCCTTGGCTTAGCATCTAATATAAATCAATTCATTCAAACTTGAAGCCAGTTTATTTTTTGATGAACCTTATATTCTTGACCACTGAGTTTCACCAAAGATTTTCAAATTGCGAAAACTATTTTCAGAGGTTTAAACTGCAAAAAAATTTCAAAGTTCAATTCACCCCCTCTTGAACTCAACTCAATACGTTTTCAATGTTGTTGATGTTTTGTTATGAATTGGGTCATAGATATGGGTGTGTGTAAAAATTTGTTATTCCCAAAAAAATGGGGGCAATGAGGATAAATCTCCTCGTATCCTTTATTGGAAGGATGTCAAAATAGGGGATAACCAAGTTCAATCGGCTTTAATTTCCAGTTTGGTAAGTGTTTAAAGTGTAAAATTTTTTGTTTAATCATGTTCACATTATTTATTAGTGTTGATTTTTACCATCACCAGGTGGTTGTTGAATTATCAGTGTCATATGAAGAGCTTCAATATGACATTGTCAAAAAAGCTTTAGAAGATGGTATTGGTAAATCAAAGCAAAATAAAAAACACCACTATAATGTATATAAAGATCATCTAGAAATTAAACAACTAGATGATATTATCCTAGAGCAAGAGGAACTAATTATCAAGCTTTTAGAAGGAGGTCATTGAGTTGAGGAAATTGGTGGAGGACAAACAAACATCTCAACCCTCTCCCCCAACAACAACCCCAGCAACATCCCCAACAACATCCCCAATAGCAACCCCAGTAGGATCCCAACAGCAACCCTAGCAGCAACTCATCATCATCCCCAACAACAACCCCAGCAGCAACCCCAACAGCAACTCCAACAGCATCCCCTATAACAACCCCAACATCATCCCCAACAACAACCCCAACATCATCCCTAGCAACATCCCCAACAACATTCCCAAGAGCAACCCCAGCAGCATCGCTAGGAGCAACCCCAACACCAACCCCACCAACATCCCCAACACCAACATCACCACCAACCCCAGCAACACCCCCATCACCCACCACACCAACAACCCAGGTGACAGTGCCAGGAGCACCCTTGAATCCAATTGCCACCAATGAAGGACGGAGGACCAAAACTATTTCAAATTGCAAAAGTCTTTTGGGGCTATGAATTAAGCACTCCTTAGGCTGAATATCCTAAGAAAAGAAGAAGGTCTTCAAGAGTTGCTTCAAGGAACGTAAAAAGTCGCAAAATTTGATTGTTGTTAATGTAATGCTAATGGAACAAATTTGGATGAACTTATTGTAACATATTTTGGTACTTGTTATTACATTATGACATATTTTGGAACAAATTTGGATGAACTTATTATGACATATTTTGCTGGATGAGCTTGTTAGTCCATCACACCTACATATTTTGATACTTGTTATTACATTATGTGTGGAATGTTGAGACATATGACTTGAGTGGCGAAAACTTGAACTAAGGTATCTCCTCATTATAGAAGGGATAACCCCTAAAGTTTTGTTAGGTGAAAGCCACTATTACCGTAGAAAGCAAGTGGATAAACTCCATAGGTTGAGTTAGAAACATATGAGTATAGAAGAATATAGACCGAAGATGAAGTTGTACATGGTGAGAGTTGGTATTAGAGAGGAGGAGATTGTCACCAATGCTTGGCTTATGAGCGGATTAAGTTTTGAGATAAGGGACAGAGTAGAGCTTGTTAAGAATCATCTCAAACGATTCAACATTTGATGAAGGCAAGCATTTGGACAAAGGCTAAGCAAAAGGATGGAAGCTCAAGATAGAGTCTTCGGCCTTGTCTTAAGGGTTATGAGTGAGAGTGATTGAAGATGAAGGTATATATGTGGAAAGCTCAGAAGAAACCAGTTGGCACAATTAAAACTATTTAAAATGAGTAACAAAGCCAAGCAAAAGCGTTTTGGAAAACTAAGTTTTGAAAATCCAGTTTTCAGCAGAAAATAAATCAATTTTAGGAACTTGAAATCGACTTATTCGAGGTCTACACCAAACTGTTAAACTGTTTTTAAAACCAGTTTTGGGCTTTTATGTTTTTAAATACCCAGACCTTCTTTGAGTGATTAGGGAGCGAATTACAAACATAATACAGAGAAGAGAACTGCGATCAAAAGTGCTAATGTTTTGAGAGAAAAATGATTGCTTGGTTTTTCAAAGATTCAAAGAGGTTTCTTGAAGAACAAAGAACTTGGAAATTGTACTGTGTCATTGGTGTTCTTCAAGCATTGTGCAGATTCATCTTCATTGAAATTAGGGGCATTCTAAACTCAAATTCTTGAACCCGTTTTTGATTCAAGTTATGTTTTTGGATTGTTACATTGTAAATTTTGATTTAATTTTGTAATTGGTAATGCTATAGGGTTTAGCATTGGGATTTTTTTTTAATTTGGCGGACTGTAGGGTGCTTGTTCTTCAATTTGATGGTGTATTGTAATCTTGTAGGGTGTAAGAACTGATCTTGATTGTAATTGAGTACAATTAAGTGTGTTTAGTGTAATTTTTCTTGCTAAAGTTGCAAGAAAGACTAGACGTAGCCCTTGAGGAAGGGTGAACTAGTATAACTGCTTGGGTTCTTTTCTCTGAACCCTTCTCTCTGTGTTTTTGATTCATACTACCTTTGAGGAAGGCTGATTCATCGCAGATCCATTTTACTCTCATTCTGCATTGCTTTTCTTAATTTGGTTTTGAAATCTTGATTTGGTTAATAGGTATTTTTGATAAAACATTAACCATACTTTACTACTGCATATTTGAATTCTTACTTTGATGGTTTTAGCTATTTTGTTTGGTTCTGTCAACTGGTTCATTGTTGGACATTTGCTGCATAATTGAGTAATTCGTTGCATAATACTTGTTGCATGTTTTACTACTTTGATAGATTTTAAGTGATCTGTTTTTGGAGCCTTTTAATAGTGTGTGTGCACCATTCAATTTTCCTTGGTTTTCTTGATCTATATTCGTCTTCCTTAAATCTGCTTTGGCAGAATTTGCTCTTGGTTTATTTGTACAAATTAATTGATAGAATCTGTTTTAGCAAACTATTCTTGATCCTACTGTTTTTACTACACCTATTATAGTACTGATATAGTCTTTCTATATCTCAAAATTTTGGATTGTTGGACAAAATCAGTGCCTATCAAATGAGTGATTAACCTGTGTCCTTTCCTTTGCAGTTTTCACTGGTGTTGTAGCCTATATTTCAACTTGGTTTTTGCACACTCAAGACTGGTTTTTGCAGAACTATTGTCAAGTTTAGAACAACTTCAAAGAGTGGTTGTTTTGTTTTGAAGATTAGTTTACATGTTTTATTGATTTCAGTTCTTGCAATTGTTGATTAAGGTGTTGTTGTAGTTTGTTTGATCTTGTGATTGGTTGTTAGTATATTGTTGTATTTTTTCTGTGTTTTTCATTCTCACTACATTAAATTTTGCTACCGTTGTTGAAGTCATTCTATCTTAGCAAAAAAATTCGTGGTACACGTTCATTACTTGGTTTACTATTTTTGATCTACATCTTGCTTGAGCATAGCTAATTCCTTGATGTTATTTATCTCTTGATTGGATATTATATTGTTCCTTGGTTATTCTTGTACTGTTTCTGCCAATTTATATTGCTGGGATTTAAATTTTCTACATGAACTGAGCTTCTTGGTGTGAACCTTAACTTTTGTTTATTCTGTTAGAAAAATAAATCAATTTATTCGAGCCCAAATCGATTTATTTTTCTCGCTGCACCTCTAGTCATTGATCATTGGGATTCGTGAAAGCTTTCATTTGGTTTAAAATGTTTTCATAGCCTTTTAAAAAAAATTTTTTTATAAAGTTCCATTCACTACCCTCTTGAACTCAGCCTAAAAGTATTTTCAATTGGTATCAAGAGCTAAGTCTTGAAGTTATTCAAGTTTCGATCCTATGGTTGAGGGAAAACTACCTTTTGTAGAGTGTGCTTTTATAAACAAGGCTCCTTTATTCTGTGGGGTCAATTATCCTTTTTGGAAAATCAGAATGAAAATATTCATTGAATCTCTTGGTCGTGGTGTATGGGATGCAATAGTGAATGATCCTTATGTGCCTAAAACTGTGATTAATGGTCAAATTGTTGATAAGCCTTGGTCTGAATGGAGTGATTCTGAGAGCAAGAAAGCTCAATTGTGATTGTATGGCTAAGAATATTATAACTTCAACTGTGAATTTGGATGAGTTTTTCAGGGTCTCTCAATGTTCTTCAACAAAGGAAATGTGGGACATTTTGGAGGTGACTCATGAAGGAACTAGTGATGTGAAGAGGGCAAGAAATCATGCCTTAATCCAGGAGTTTGAACTGTTTAGAATGCAGGTCAGAGAAACCATTGCAGATGTGTAAAAAAGATTCACACATATAGTGAATTATCTCATTAGACTAGGAAAGATCTTTGACAGAGACAAGCTCAACCTAAAAATACTGAAGTGTCTTGATAGATCTTGGCAGCCCAACGTCACTACAATATCAGAGACGAGGGATCTTACCACATTGAGCACAACTGCACTGTTTGGAAAACTCAAGGAATATGAGCTTGAGATGAACAAATTCAAGGAGTAGAAAATGGAGAAAGAAAAGCAAGAGGAATAACACTCAAAATTGCTACCCTGGGAGAAGAGAGTGAAATTGATTCAAGTGAGGACAATGAAGCTAAAACCTTGAACTTGCTAACAAGAAAGTTCAGCAAATTCCTAAGGAAGAGGGAAAAGAGAAGAATCAACAGTTTAAAAGGTACACTAAGAAAACTGATTCCAATGCTGCTAACTTTACTTGTTTTGGATGCGGAAAATAGAGACATATCAAGATGGAATGTCCAAATCTGATTCATAAACGAAAGGATGTGGAAAAGAGGAAATTCAACAAAAACAGCAAAGGGAAAAGAGCCTACATAGCCTGTGATGAAAATGACTCAACAACCAGCTCTTTATCAAAGGAGGAAGAGGAGATTAATCTGTTTTTAATGGCTAAGGAGCAATCAGAGGTAACCAATGCTAGCTCAAGCATTTCATTAAATCAAAAAAACTACAGTACCTTGCTTCAAGCTTTCTTTGAAACACACGATGAAGTAAACAGGTTGGAACTTGCAAACAATAGGCTGAAAACAATTGGCTTGAAAATAGAGTCAACTCATTGGAAATTGTTAAAACTGATTTTGAACACTTGAACATGGTTTTCTAGTCTTCTAACCTTGAGGGTTAATATAGCAAACCAGCCAAGTGTGAAAATTGAGAGGTGCTACAAGCTTAAAGTAAAATATCTTATGAAACCTTCAAAGCTTTCCTTGGGGACTGCAAATTTAAATGTTGTTTTAGGTTCCCAAAATTGTGTGTTTGATAAAGCTGGAATTGGATATAAAACAAAGTTTCGAATGAAAACCAGACATTTCAACAACTTTTTCAAATACAAGAACAAACACACCTCACCCTTTCAAACTTGCTTTTATTGCTTGCATAAAGGTCATACTGCTAGAAATTGTAGAGTTAGACTCTTTGATGTTCCAAATGGCCTTGTGAGGTGGATACCAAAGGGTGATCATAACAGTTCTGGACCCGAAGTTAACAGGGTACCAACCTTTATTCATTAATATGTTTTGCATATTATATTTAGGCAATAAGAAGCTTTGGTACTTAGAGAGTGGATTTTCCAAGCATATGACAGGGGATGCATCTTCGCTCACTAGACTGGTTATAAAACATGGAGGATTTGTCACTTATGGTGACAACAACAAAGGCAAAATAATTGGTTGTGGTTGTAGAAAATAGGTTTAGGCTGAGTTCAAGAGGGGGGGGGGGTGGAATTGAACTATTAAAAGTTTTTAAAAACTTTTCGCAAATACTGAAAAGTATGAAAGATTGAACGAAAATTCTTTATCAATTCATTGATCGATGGACTTCAGAATTACACAACAAGAATTAGTATGTCAAAGAACTAATTCAATCAATTATACAAATTTATCAGAAACTGGAACATCACAATACAAGTAACTAAAGTCACAGATTCTTGATATCCAATTTAGTGTTCCTAAACAAGCAGTTACCGCAGTTGATCAAAATACTATCAGAACCACAAGCAGAATCAGTTTACTGAGTTAAGATGTATATCAGAACAATGCAGAAACAATCAGATAATGAACACTCCAAGAAATTGCAACTATCTAAAGAAAGAATATTATTCAAATTTTCTTTTAGTCAACAATGTTATTAGGAACCGGTTAATGTGTTAATTCGATTAATAACACGATCAGTCAATTAACCAGATGAAATAACAAGTTTAGACAAACATAGATTATCAGTAGAATTATCAAACAGTAAGCGTGAAGAACAACTTATTGATCGTGCATAAACAGAAACTCAAATGCGTTCAAGAAGAGAGAAAGAAAGATCAAGAACACAAGGTTTTATCCTGGTTCACCCTTCCTCAAGGGCTACGTCTAGTCCTTTGCAAACTAGCAAAGATTTCCACTAAAAAGATCACCAAGATCAGTTTTACAACATACAATACTGCTCCCCACAGAAACCACACACTATTGAACCCTATAGTAGGTGTTAAATGTTAAACCAATGCAGAAACCTCTACAACCAACCAGTTACAATTACAACCCTCTATAACTTGTAACCTTCAGTTCCAGTACAAGAAATGTATCAAGAATACAAAAAATACACAGTGATTCCACTCAACATATTATACAATGTATTAAGACCAGAGTGGAACACTTAGCTTTGATTCAATATCACAGTTTGTAGTAGATCAATTTAGCAGTAAAGCTCCAAGATCAGTTTTCTTGTTAAAAATCAATTGCTCAATCGATCACAAAGTTTGCGTGCGTTTTTCTCTAAACAATTTTACAAAAAATTCGCTCAAAAAGATTTTTGTACTTGTTGTTATGTGAAAAACACGTGCATTTGTCCCTTTATATAAAAAAAACTGTTATTTTGACCCTTAAGACTTCAATCGATTGAGTTACCATTCAATCAATTGACAACATCCTGTAACTTAACAGAAAATTCATCAGGTTCAAATTCTGAAAACAGTTTATTGATTACCTTTCTGAATTTGATTAACAAAATCTGATTTGCTTTATTCTTAAAATCTTTTGAAAAATATTATTAAGAACTTTATTTTTGGAGCTTATTTTTAAATAATCAATCATGCAATCATATGATTTTAAATCAGAAACACAACTCACAACCACACACCCTGCCTAGTCTAGGACCAATACTCTATCAAGCTCTTTAAATTATTATATATAGTAGTTTGAGACGGAATAACAACTCAGGTATAACAAATAAAAAAAGTTGTTGTATGTAGACTTCTTCACCAAAACGAGGATGTAAAATGCATTTTAATGTAAGTTGAAATAGAGTTCAATGTTGAATACTACTTTGTATGAATTTAACTAACACCCAAACCATTTTATGTTTGACCTGTGGAAGCACAGTTCTTTGTACGAATTTTTGTTATTGGAATTTACAATGTTTTATAAATATATTTTGGTTTTATTTTATGGCTCTTTTACGATATGGAAAATAAAATAGTTAGATATTTTATTGCATTGAAGTATAAAAGGTGAATTATATAAAATCAAATTTTGTAAATACAATTTGTATACATTAAAAAAAAGATTCATTATATATTATTAAAAAAAATTTACGTTGATATGTTAAAAAAATACAAAAATAATTTATGTACATTGAAGTAGGAAACATCATTATATTCATTATATGTTGTAATAGATCATTCTTAAAAAAAGAATATAATGAAAACAATTTTTTTATAAGATCAATTTCTGAATTATAACATGGGTTGAACAAAAACTTAAGAAGTATTGATAAATAGTAAAATTAAATAAGGTAAAGCAATATTAACTTCTATTTATCCATTTATTATGGTCTTACCGTAACATGTAACAAAATTCTATTTATCCATTTATTTATTATGGTCTTTCCATAGCATGTAACAAAATGAAAAAATTACCGTCGACAGCAGGGTTCGAACATGCGCGGGCGAAGCCCAACAGATTTCAAGTCTGTCTCCTTAACCACTCGGACATATCGACCTGATTGATAGTTGAGGCTTGTAGGTATTTAAAGTTTATAAAACACTTTGGTCAAAGGAATCATTATGATATTGTATTAAAGTCCGATTATGATATTTTAAAGAAGTGGGAGCTATACGACTATGAAGAAGTGGATCATTTGGTCTTTTTGTTGTTTTTTTCGATGGGGATGACAATTTCTAGTTTGCCGCTCAATTGTTGTGTGCATGTGATAGATTTTTGGAAGGTGATTTGTAACGCAATGAAAGTGATATTATATTTAATTATAGTGTTTGTGGTTGGGGCTTCGGCTGCTTTTTGCCTTCCGAAGATGGTTTTCGTAGCTAAGAAACTTTTGCCTACGTAAGAAAAACATTTAATTACACTTTTATGAAGATCCGGTTCAAACAAAGTAGTGACAATATAAAAAAAAATCACATATAAAATGTATAAATAATCAATTAAGTTTAAAATCTAAAAAAATAGGTAAAAATGTGTAAAAATTAGTAAAAAAATAAAAAGTAATAGTAAATAATAGAATTATGAAAATTTTGAAAGCCCAACCCTTTGTGGGTTGTTGATGACATTCGTTACTCCATTTTGCGCAACTTTCATTTTTAGAGCGTCTCAATTCGAGCACTCTATTAAAACATACAACCATTTGAAGTTTTTTCGTACTAAATTTTGAAAACTAAAAATATATAACAAATTTATGCAATGGAAGGATTATCTTGAAAAATATAAACCCTAAGAAATATCCACGAAAATATTTGGATAAAAAACAAATTTTCAACTATTTTTAATGAATTTTATAAAATCGCTAACCTTACATAGAAAAGCTCCAGAGGTAGAATCATACAAAATTTGTAATAATAATAATAATAATAATGACCCACATGTTTAGCTGAGGTTAGAGGTGGTCAGTAATGTTGATTTTACGTACAAATGCAAATGTGTATGTAAAGTTCCGTATGTAATGCTAATTTGACACACAAATTTTTGTCCGTATGAAATATGCGATTCTTTAGTAGTGTCATTTGAATAATTGTCGTGAGAGCTCTTTTATAATTAAGAAAGTTTACTTGTACAAAACTCGTCTTTTATTCTTAGTTAGACTTAAGGTTAGGGATTCAATTGTAAGTGTAGGTCCCACATTGAGTAAAAGTAAGAAAGTTAACCAATATATAAGAAGAAACACCCACAAACCAATTCCCTTAAGGTGTTTGGCTGGAGGTGGTGCAATCCTTTATGTAGGTTTAGCTTAGGTTCCATATCCCTCAATAGACGAGCCAATAGTCCCAGAACCGAAAGTCATCGAGGGAGAGGGAGGTAGGGACCCTCGCTTAAGAAGGTTAAAAACATATAAAGGAAAAGATCCATAGACCAACTACCTTAAGGGTCTTATACTTACCATTAACTTGGAGGTGATATAAATATAATCTTATAATATAAGAAAATATTATTGTAATATAATTAAATTAGTGATAATAATAATAATAATAATAATAATAAAATGGATATTATTATTATAATTATTGTTGTTAGTAATGGTCATACTAATAATAAGATTAGCATATTAACAGTATTATTAATTAAAATAACAGTGTTAATAATGTTAACAAAAATGTTGATAATAATATTAATATGAAATTATTATTAATCATAATGCTAATTATATTAATAATAATACTTATAATAACATTAGTCATAATAACGGTAATAATAATGCTAATAAACAACAATAGTAATAATAACAATAATAAGATTTGTATTATACACGAATGAAATCCGTATGCGGTACTCCAGATGCAATTACGTTTGTAAAGTTTTGTATGTAATGTTGATTTTACATACGTATGCGAATTCGTGAGTAATCTTTATTTTACGTACGAATGCAAATGTCTATGTAAAGTTCCATATGTAATGCGAATTTGACATACAGATTGTTGTCTATATGTAATATGTGATTCTTTTGTAGTGTCATTTTAATAATTGTGGTTAGAGCTATTGTATAATTAAGAAAGCTTACTTGTACAAAATTCGTATTTTATTCTTAGCTAAACTTAGGGATAGGGATTCAATTGGAAGTGTAAATCCCGCATTGAGTAAAAATGAGATAGTTGTCCAATGTATAAGAAGAAACATCCACAAACCTATTGCCTTAAGGTATTGGGTTGGAGGTGGTGACAATCCTTTATGTGGGTTTAGCTCAGGTTCCATGTCCTTCGACAGACGAGCCAACAGTCCCTGAACCGAAAGTCATCAAGGGAGAGGAAGGTAGGGACCCCTCGCTTGAGACGGTTAAAAACATATAAAGGAAAATATCCACAGACCCATTACCTTAAGGTTCTTATATATACCATTAATTTGGAGGTGATAATAATACCAATAATAATATTTATAATAATATTAGTAATAATAACAGTAATAATAATAATGATAATAATAAAACCAATAGTAATAATAACAACAATGAGATTTACATTACATACGGATGAAGTCCGTATGTTGTACGTGAGATGCAAATCCATTTGTAAAATTTTGTATGTAACGTTGATTTTACATACGGATGTGAATTTGTCAGTAATGTTAATTTTACGTACGAATGAAAATATGTATGTGAAGTTCCATATGTAATGCGAATTTGACATATGGATTATCGTCCGTATGTAATATGTGATTCTTTTGTAGTGTCATTTGATTAATTGTCGCGATAGCTCTTTTATAATTAAGAAAGTTGACTTGTACTAAACTCGTTTTTTATTCTTAGCCAGACTTTGGGTAAGGGATTCAATTGTAAAAATGTGAAAGTTGAGCAATATATAAGAAGAAACACACACAAACCTCTTGCCTTAATGTATTGGGTTGGAGGTGGTGACAATCTTTTATGTGGATTTAGCTCAGGTTCCATGTCCCTAGGAAGACGAGCTAATAGTCCCTGAACCGAAAGTTGTCGAGGGAGAGGGAGGTAAGGACCCCTCGCTTGATACGATTATATAAAGGAAAAAATCTACAGACCCATTACCTTAGGGTTTTTATACTTACCATTAACTTGGAAGTGATATAAATATAATGTTATAATATAAAAAAGGTGATATTAATATATTTAAATTAATGATAATAATAATAATGAAAATGTTGTTATTACTATTATTATTATTAATGGTCATGCTAATAATAAGATTAGCATATTAATAGTATTATTAATTATAATAACCGTGTTAACAAAATGTTGATGATAATATTAATATTTAATTAATATTAATAATATTGCTAATAATATTTATAATAAGATTATTAATAATAATGGTAATATTAACAACAATATAAGAATAACAACAATAAGATTTGTATTACATGATAAAATTCGTATGTGGTACTCTAGAAGCAAATTCGTTACTAAAATTTCGTATGTAATGTTGATTTTACATTCAAATATGAATTTGTCATTAATGTTGATTTTATGTAGGAGTGCAAATGTGTAGGTAAAGTTCTGTATTTAATGCGAATTTGGCATATGAATTATCGTGTTTATGTAATATGCGATTCTATTGCAGTGCGATTTGAATAATTGTTGTGAAGGCTCTTATATTATTAAGAAAGTTTACTTGTACAAAACTCGTATTTTATTCTTAGCTAGACTTAGGGTTAGGGATTTAATTGTAAGTGTAGGTTCCACATTGAGTAAAAATGAAAAAGTTCACCAATATATAAGAAGAAACACCCACAAACCTATTACCTTAAGGTATTAGGTTGGAGGTGGTGACAATCCTTTATATGGGTTTAGCTCAGGTTCCATGTCCCTCGACAGACGAACCCACAGTCCCTGAACCAAAGTCGTTGAGGGAAGGGGAGGTAGGGATCCCTCGCTTGAGACGGTTAAAAACATATAAAGGAAAAGATCCACAGACCCATTACCTTAAGGATTTTATAATGACCATTAACTTGGAGGTGATATAATTATAATATAAAAAATTTATCGTAATATATTTAAATTAATGATAATAATAGTAATAATAATAATGTTATCGTTATTATTAGTAATGGTCATGCTAATAATAAGATTAACATATTAATAGTATTATTAATTATAATGACGGTGTTCACAAAAATGTTGATAGTAATATTAACAATAATGCTAATAATATTTACAATAAGATTAGTAATAATAACGATAATAATAATGATAATATTAATAACAATATAATAATAACAACAATAAGACTTGTATTACATGATGAAATTCGTATGTGGTACTCCAGAAGCAAATTCATTTGAAATATTTCTTATGTAATATTGATTTTACATTCAAATGTGATTTTGTCATTAAAGTTGATTTTACGTAGGAATACAAATGTGTATGTAAAGTTCTGGGTTTAATGTCAATTTGGCCTACAGATTATCATCCTTGTGTAATATGTAATTCTTTTGTATTGTCATTTGAATAATTCTTGTGAGAGATCTTCTAGAATTAAGAAAATTTACATGTACAAAACTCGTTTTTTATTCTTAGGTACACTTAGGCCTAGGGATTCAACTGTAAGTATAAGTCCCACATTGAGTAAAAATAAGAAAGTTCACCAATATATATAAGAAGAAACACTTACAACCCTATTGCCTTAAGGTATTGGGTTGGAGGTGGTGACAATCCTTTATGTCAGTTTTGGTTAGGTTTCATGTCCCTCGACAAACGAGCCAACAATCCCTGAACCGAAAGCCGTCGAGGGAGAGCGAGGTAGGGACCCCTCGCTTGAGACGGTTGAAAACATATAAAGGAAAAGATCCACAGACCCATTTCCTTAAGGTTTTTATACTGACCATTAACTTGGAGGTGATATAATTATAATATAAAAAAGGTTATCATAATATATTTAAATTAATCATAATAATAGTAATAATAATAATGTTTTCATTATTATGAGTAATGGTCATGGTAATAAAAAGATTAACATATTAATAGTATTATTAATTATAATAACGGTGTTGACAAAAATTTTGATAGTAATATTAATATGAAATTAATTTTAATAATAATGCTAATAATATTTATAATAAGATTAGTAATAATAACGATAATAATAATGATAATATTAACAACAATATAATAATAACAACAATAATACTTGTATGACATGATGAAATTCGTATGCGGTATTCCAGAAGCAAATTCATTTGTAATATTTCGTATGTAATGTTGATTTTACATTCAAATGTGATTTTGTCATTAAATTTGGTTTTACGTAGGAATGCAAATGTGTATGTAAAGCTATGTATTTCATGTAAATTTGGCCTATAGATTATCGTCCTTATGTAATATGTAATTCTTTTGTATTGTGATTTGAATAATTCTTGTGAGAGATCTTGTATAATTAAGAAAGTTTACATGTACAAAGCTCGCCTTTTATTCTTAGCTACACTTAGGGTGAGGGATTCAATTGTAAGTATAGGTCCTACATTGAGTGAAAATGAGAATGTTCACCAATATATATGAAGAAACACCCACAAACCTATTGCCTTAAGGTATTGGGTTGGAGGTGGTGACAATCCTTTATGTGGGTTTAGCCCATGTTCCATGTCCCTCGACAGACGAGCCCACAGTCCGTGAATCGAAAGTCGTCGAGGGAGAGGGAGGTAGGGACCCCTCGCTTGAGACGGTTCAAAACATATAAAGGAAAAGATCCACAGACCGATTCCCTTAAGGTTTTTATACTGACCGTTAACTTGGAGGTCATATAATTATAATATAAAAAATTTATCGTAATATATTAAAATTAATGATAAGAATAGTAAGAATAATAATGCTATCATTATTATTAGTAATGGTCATGCTAATAATAAGATTAACATATTAATAGTATTATTAATTATAATAACGGTGTTAACAAAAATGTTGATAGTAATATTAATATGAAATTCATATTAATAATAATGCTAATAATATTTATAATAAGATTAGTAATAAGAAGGATAATAATAATGATAATATTAACAACAATATAATAATAACAACAATAAGACTTGTATTACATGATGAAATTCGTATGTGGTACTCTAGAAGAAAATTCATTTGTAATATTTTCTTATGTAATGTTGATTTTACATTCCAATGTGATTTTGTCATTAAAGTTGGTTTTACGTAGGAATGAAAATGTGTATGTAAAGCTCTGTATTTAATGTAAATTTGGCCTATAGATTATCGTCCTTATGTAATATGTAATTCTTTTGTATTGTGATTTGAATAATTCTTGTGAGAGATCTTGTATAATTAAGAAAGTTTGCATGTACAAAGCTCGTCTTTTATTCTTAGCTACACTTAGGGTGAGGGATTCAATTGTAAGTGTAGGTCCCACATTGAGTGAAAATGAGAATGTTTACCAATATATAAGAAGAAACACCCACAAACCTATTGCCTTAAGGTATTGGGTTGGAGGTGGTGACAATCCTTTATGCGGGTTTAGCTCATGTTCCACGTCGCTCGAGAGACGAGCCCACAGTCCCTGAACCGAAAGTCTCGAGGGAGAGGGAGGTAGGGACCCCTCGCTTGAGACGGTTGAAAACATATAAAGGAAAAGATCCACAGACCCATTACCTTAAGGTTTTTATACTGACCATTAACTTGGAGGTGATATAATTATAATATAAAAAAGGTTATCGTAATATATTTAAATTAATGATAATAATAGTAAGAATAATAATGTTATCCTTATTATTAGTAATGGTCATGCTAATAATAAGATTAACATATTAATAGTATTATTAATTATAATAACGGTGTTAACAAAAATGTTGATAGTAATATTAATATGAAATTCATATTAATAATAATGCTAATAATATTTATAATAAGATTAGTAATAAGAAGGATAATAATAATGATAATATTAACAACAATATAATAATAACAACAATAAGACTTGTATTACATGATGAAATTCGTATGTGGTACTCCAGAAGAAAATTCATTTGTAATGTTGATTTTACATTCAAATGTGATTTTGTCATTAAAGTTGGTTTTACGTAGGAATGCAAATGTGTATGTAAAGCTCTGTATGTAATGTAAATTTGGCCTATAGATTATCGTCCTTATGTAATATGTAATTCTTTTGTATTGTGATTTGAATAATTCTTGTGAGAGATCTTGTATAGTTAAGAAATTTACATGTACAAAACTCGTTTTTTATTGTTAGTTACACTTAGGGTTAGGGATTCAATTGTGTAGGAACAGCTGGCTCCAGAAGGGGGGGGGGTTGAATGGAGCTTGAACTCAATTCGCTATTTTCTTCAATGTATTAGATGATGTATTTGTCTTCTTGCTTCTTGTTGTATTTCCTCTTCAACTTGAACTTGCTCCTCTATATGTAGCTTTTGAGAAACTAGCCGTTGGGATGCTTGAACAGAGTAATCTTGACTTTCTGATGTATGGAGGTCAAACTGGAAATACTTCTCGAATTTTCATACTGCATTAAACTTGATTAAGTATATATCGGAAATAATTTATTATAACATAGAGAAATTATATCTGGGATACTCATCAATAATTTGAATAATTTCTATTATGAACAAATTTGAAAGTTAATGCACATTATGATATAAAATCAATTAATCACATCTAAATAGTCCATAATAATTTGAATAATTTCCATTATGAATAGATTTGAACATTAAATCACAATATGATATAAAATCAATTAATCACAATTAAATGCTCCATAATAATTTGAATAATTTCCATTATGAACAAATTTGAACGTTAGAGCACAATATGATATAAAATCAATTTAAATCAAATCAATAACACATAAAAGTAAATAGTAAGAAAACTTATCTCTTTATGGACCATGTGTCTCCTGCTTTAATAATAATAATAATAATAATAATAATGTTAACTGCACAATGTATATAAGTCATCAAATATAAATATATACTTGAGTTTTGTTATCATTAAAACTTTATCAAATGATTTGATCCTCTAAACGGACTTTGGACCGTCTAATGTTCAACAATCTCCCCCTTTTTGATGATGACAAAACTACAAGTCTTAAGAACAAATAATTTCAATAATATCAAGAGATTAAACAGCAGAAGAATTTATTTGATGAAAAACATGCAAAATACACAACTACATTAAAATAGAATTGTAAAACAAATCCAAGAGTATTCAAAGTATTTGCAAAAACATATTTAATCATTTCTCTTAATTATTTGCCATACTTTGTTTTTCTCCCCCTTTTTGTCATCACAAAAAGGATTTAATTTAAAAAAAATCATCACTGCTGCAGGGAGACGCTGATAAAGATTTTAAGTGGTCATGTGTTAGGGATAGAGAATTTTGGATAATAGGGATCACTTCAATCTCTAGCTCACTAACCTTGATCCTTAATACATAAATCATATGATTTTTGAACATACTCATCTCAACAACTGCTGGAATGATCTCACTTAAATTTGGGTATGGTTAAATCATTAACAGGTGAGGGAACAAAATTCTTTCATATTTTTGGGGAGCTCATCTAATGTGAATTTCTGCCTTGAATAACAATAGAACTTGGGTGAGAAAAGCAAATCAATTGAATTTTTCTAGGCGTGTAAATTTGGTAAAGGGGAAGTGCAGCTCAGACTCTTAAAATTAGAAAATGCATAACATTAATTAAGAAAAGAGAACAAATTTTCACCAGACTTTAAGACAATTTCTTTTTAAAATATAATTTTATAAATGCATCAAGAAAATATGATTTAAAAGAATTATGCAATAACAGTAACAAATATAGATGTAAATGAAAATATTTGATGCAATGAGTTTAAGCCAATTGATATTTTTCATCATTCAATAAAGATCATACCCAAAAGTTCTCTTAAATAATTAAAACGTTCTTCAATAAGGGGTTTTGTAAAAATATCTGCTAATTGTTCATCAGTTGAGACAAATTGCAAATCAATGGTACCTTTTGGAACATGATCTCTTATAAAATGATGTTTAATTTCAATGTGCTTAGCTCTTGAATGCAAAATTGGATTTTTAGAAAGACTAATAGCAGCATTATTATCACAAAAAATTGGAATATTATTTGTCATGAATTTCATAATCAGCAAGTTGATTTCTAATCCAAAGCAACTGAGAACAACATTGAGCAGCTGAAATATACTCAGCTTCTACAGTGGATAAAGCAATCGTTCCTTGCTTCTTACTCATCCATGAGATTAAATTTCCTCTCATGAAGTGACATCCTCCACTTGTACTTTTTCTTTCTACCTTGTCTCTTGCATAATCTGCATCACTATATCCCTGCAATTTAAAATTTTCTCTTCGCTTGTAGCAAAGACCAAGATTAGCAGTTCCTTTTAAACATCTAAAAATTCTTTTTATGGCAGAAAGATGTACTTCCCTTGGATCTGCCTGAAATCTTGCACAAAGACAAACACTGAACATGATATCAGGTCTTGAACCAGTGAGATATAAAAGAGATCCTATCATATGTCTATATATTCAGTAATATTAACTGGATCAAACTCTTTATCCAAACCTAGTGATGTTGTAGGATGCATAGGTGTGCTCATAGGTTTGGCTTCATCTAATTTGAATCTTTTAAGTAGTTCTCTGACATACT